>Ga0315339_1000172_pt1 | contig 100148 bp, 79 predicted proteins | sample ASW17metaG_FD_204514 | JGI IMG/M metagenome (GOLD analysis project Ga0315339, IMG submission 204514) | Ammonia-oxidizing marine archaeal communities from Pacific Ocean, United States - ASW #17 | ecosystem: Environmental > Aquatic > Marine > Oceanic | place: USA: California | collected 2016-12-05
CTATCGGCCACCGACACCGGAGGCATTCGAGCCGTTTTCAGCGAGCTACGGGGCTCCGCCCCTGCGCCCGCCGAAAACGGCCCAGATCCTAACTTAAAAAGTGGTACAACTTGTGGGGGCAGGTCAAGCACCCTCCCCATCATCGATCGATAATCACATGGAAAGCAGCTACAAAGACTATGCCTAGCTACTGCTTTTAAAACTACAAGATCTTCTCGTATGCCTTACCGAATGCTGTCAATACCGTCTTCGTGTGGCCCAGGCAAAGTGATCTCCGGCAACTCTTCGGGGCTCTGTCACCTCAGCCAAGTCCAATACTCTCACGTCGGGGACAGACTTTCTGGCCATCTTGCGCCAATTTCTGTTCGGCAGAGAATCAGCTATTCGTACACTCTTTCATAGGTACACTCACGTATGGCATTGTGGGGCGAAAGGTCCATTGATATTCGTTGATGGCCTGCTTGAAACCGAACTTACCCTCATAACTGCTGCACGCCATCCCCACCACAAGGTCGCTCAAGGAAGCGGGGCGGTTTGAATATTGCGATCAAGAGGACTCAAGGTCTGGACGAAACAATTCGGATCGTTGGTGATCTCAATGGGTCGATGCAACACCTTTCCTGGAAGGAAAGGTGAAGTGTAAGCCTAAGAAACTAAAAGGGTGACGATGAGGATACAGCACCTCCCTCTGGATCCTGTTGAAGTACAAGAAGTTACGTGGTTGCGGTTGGGGCTTCGGATGACGGGTAAGCCACTTGTCCCTCTCGGCTTTCGGATACTCCAGGCAAAGGACTTAACGTGGGTGTTGCGTTGACCGGTTGAGCCGGCAGTTGTTCTCGCCACCTAGCATTTCGCGGTAGAATCGGACCGACGTGATCGGCCGAACTATTTCGCACTACAAAGTCGCCGAGAAGCATCTATGAAGTCCTCGCCGGTGGAGCGGATGCGGTTCATGAAGGGGGGCCTCGTGATGTTTACGTGGGTCATGGCGGCCTGTGATGCCCCCGACGTCAGACGCAGAACGATTCGGCTTAGAAGAAGTCATGGCGTTCCGCGAGATGATCGGGGCCAGCAAGGAGCTGAGGAAGGAGGAGGCGCGGCTAGCGGTCCACAGCGTTCGAGATCTGCAAGTCGAATCCGGAGACGTGTCAATTCCGATCCGTATCTACTCACCAGCCGGTGAAGGACCGTTTCCTGTGGTGCACTACTTCCATGGCGCCGGCTGGGTCGCGGGCAATCTGGATACGCATGACAATATCTGCCGCTATTTCTCGGCGAAGCTGAACAGTGTGGTGGTCGCCGTCGACTATCGTCTTGCGCCTGAATACAAGTGGCCGGCGGGGTTCGATGATTGCTTTCAGTCGTTTGCCTGGGTCATGGACCATGCCGATGATTTCAACATCGACCCTTCCCGGTGCGCGGTCTCCGGAGAAAGCGCAGGGGGCATCTGGCCGCTGCCGTTGCGCTCAAAGCTCGCAACGAAGGATTTCCCGAAATTGCGTTTCAACTTCTGGCCTATGCGATTGTTGATGGTACGAGTCCATCCGGCCGCAACTTCAAACAGCATCTGTTCGACGAGTCAGGCGACGCCGCCACAGATTACGCCTCACCTGCTCTGGCGAGCGACCTGACTGGGTTGCCTCCGGCTCTGATCATCTATGGGGAAGAGGAAGAGGCGCGTGCGGAAAACGAGCGTTACATACAGCGGCTTAAGGACCATGGCATACCGGTTGAGTCTCTTATGGTCGAAGGACAGGGCCACGCGGTATTTCCTTGGGTCAGCGCATCGGGGAACCAGCACGTGCTCGATAAGGCCGTGGAAGCGTTGAACAGGGTATTTGATTGAAGATTGCTGACAGCAGGCGCCATCGTTGACGGATTCAGGAGCGCGGCGGCCGTGCTGAATTCTCACACCCTTGGGTGACATGGAACCAAACACCGGGGAGGGGCCGGGAGACTTTTCAGCCGGGAACACCTTGCGTTTACGGCGAATCGGGTTCACAATTCGCCTCGATCAACGGAAGCGACCTGTCGCGGTATCTGGCGGCGGCATTGCGGAAGTGGCGAAACGCCATTTGATTGGCATGACGGAAATCGTAGAATTGATCTTGGTCGTGATTCAATATGGTCCTTGATTTCGCACTTATGTCGCTCTTGTTGGTCCTTGCCCACGTCTTGCGGTCATGGTCAGCTTTCCTGCAGCGAATCTATCTACCCTCAGCGATGCTGGCCGGATTCATTGTCCTCATCGGCAGCAACCAGAACCTCGATCTGATTCCGTTCCAGGAAACGTCCAGCGGAAACCTCTCACTCGATGCGTATCCATCGTTTCTGGTGGCGCTCCTTTTCGCCACGCTGTTTAGGGGCGCCTACGGCGCTCCTTGCGGTAGCGCACCTCTGACCGAACCAGATTCGTGAAGAACGTGTGCGTGTTCGAGTACATCTGATTGTGGTAGGCTACCCGTCTAAAGAATCTACGTGGTGGCCGCGTTTTAGACTTAAAGGAACGCGCCAGTCGCGCAGGTATCAGTTGCCGATCGCATGTGCGGAATCGCAGGATACTACGACAAATCGAGTGGCTCCACAGGCCTGATTGGGTGCACCGTGCTGGACATGTTGAGGGCGCTGGGATGCCGCGGCCCGGATTCAGCCGGCGTTGCTTTGTATCACGCGCCCGCGGACGGTGACTTTGTTCTCCAGATCAAGCTGGGAGAAGCCGGCCACTCCCAGAACCCCACCGAAAACGTCATCGCAAAGGTATCCGCGCTGTCGAAGCCGAAGGACGTATCCACAACCGGGGGATATCTACGCCTGACGATCGATGGGACACTTGACCCGGGTCGAGTTGCCGCGGCGGTTGAATCAACCGGCTCGGAAGTTGAGGTCGTCAGCATGGGCCGGCGCCTTGAGATCGTTAAGCAGGTTGGCTCTCCCGATCGGCTAGAGGAAACCTTTCGTATCTCGGAGTTCAAGGGATCGCATAGCATCGGCCACACCAGGATGTCGACCGAATCGAAGGTCGACCTGAGCCATTCTCAGCCCTTCTGGGCGCATGGATGTCCGGATGTCGCGATCGTCCACAACGGACATATCACGAACTACCATAAGCTGCGCCGCCAGTATGAGCAACACGGCACACGTTTCTACACCGAGAACGATTCGGAAATCATAGGTGTGTATGTTGCACAGGGGTTATCGCGCGGACTCTCATTGGAAGAGGTATTGCACGCAGCGTTGGCCGATTGGGACGGGTCGTTCAGTTGCCTGGTTAGCACCGCTGACGCGATGGGCTTCGTGAAGGATTCGTTCGCTCATAAACCACTGCTGTTTGGGGAGACCGACGGGTTCGCGGTAGTAGCAACTGAGGAGGTTGCACTTCGAGCAGTGTTCGGGAGCGAGCTGAAAGTACGGGAAGCCGGAGCGCGGGAAGTGAAGGTATGGCGAAACTGACCTGCGAGGGGCGGACGATCAGGGAGATCAACGCCGAGATCCGGCGGCTCCTGAAAGACGGTGAAGCCGTCACGGTCAGCTCGCCGGGGGCTCGGCACAATTTGGGTGTGGCGCTGCTGGAGTCGGGCGATGTGTTGTTCGACGGCAGCGTCGGGTATTACTGCGCAGGGTTGATCGATGGAGTCAAGGTTCGCATCAAGGGCAGCGCCGGTTGGGGCCTAGCGGAGTCGATGCTGAGCGGCGAGGTGATTGTTGAAGGAAACGCCGGAAACAGCGCGGGCGCGGCGATTCGTGGCGGAGCGCTGGTCGTACAAGGCGATTCCGGGGCTCGCACCGGCGTATCAATGAAAAACGGATTGATTATCGTCACGGGCAGTTGCGGCTACATGAGCGGCTTCATGGGTCAGGGGGGGAAGATGATCATTTGCGGCGACGCCGCGGAGGCTTTCGGAGACTCGATGTATGAAACGATCTGTTTCGTGGGTGGCGAGATCGCCGACCTGGGCAACGACGCGATTGTGGCCGAAAGTACTGATGAGGACAAACAGTTCCTTGACGCCTCGCTGACACGCTATCTTCCTGCCTCGGTGTGCGCCAATCTTCCGGATGGCGGTGACTTCAAGAAGGTCGTCTCGGACCGTAAGCTTTGGAACTTCAAGAAATCCGAGTGGAAGACCTGGGAGCAAGCGCTCTAGACCACCATGTCTGAATCTTCTTCTACGCCGCGGGTACTACAGAAGAGTGGCATTTTCTCGTCTAGCGTTATTGAGGACATCCAGACCAAAGCCGAGAGCGGCATCTATCGGATCCGCGGCTACGGCACGCTCCGTGAACGCCGCTGGGCGACTTTCGATGACCTCACCTTTCTGCCGTGCTCTCTGACGCGAATTCCTCTCGAGGGCTATCGCGAGAAATGCTCGACCAAAACCGTCCTAGGTTCGCGGTTCGCTGAGAAACCGATCGAGCTCGACATCCCCGTCATGATCACAGGGATGAGTTGGGGGGCACTCTCTTACAACGCGAAAGTGGCACTTGCTAAGGGGGCGTCTGAGATCGGTTCGTCGAATACGACCGGCGACGGCGGGATGATGGCCGCGGAAAGGGAGAATAGTAAGACTTTGATTTACGAGGTCTTGCCCTCCCGCTACGGGATCAATGTTCATCACATGCGGATGTCGGATGGCATCGAGCTGACGATCGGCCAAGGAGCGAAGCCCGGTACGGGCGGGCTGTTGCTTGAGACCAAGGTTTCTGACGAAATCTCGAAGCAGCGAGAGTTGCCGGTTGGCGTTGATCAACGCAGTCCGGCGCGGCATCCCGATATGCTCGGTCCCGACGACATGATCATCAAGATCGAGGAACTGCGCGAAGCGACCGGCTGGCAGGTGCCGATCTTTGTGAAATTGGGCGCCAGCCGTGTCTACGACGACGTGAAGCTTGCCGCCAAGGCCGGCGCGGACATGGTTGTGGTGGATGGCATGGAAGGCGGAACCGGGGCGTCCCCCGCGATCTTCCAGGATCACACGGGCATTCCAACTCTCGCCGCTGTGTGCGAGGCTCGCGCGGCACTCGAAGACATGGGGCTCTACGGCAAAGTGCAACTGATCATCGCGGGCGGCATCCGAGATGGCGTCGATGCCGCGAAGGCGATGGCACTGGGCGCGGATGCGATTTACATCGGGACGGCGGCGCTGATTGCGCTGAACTGCAACCGGCCGCTCTATGTCGACGACTATCACAAGCTGGGTACCGAGCCGCATTTCTGTCACCACTGCCATACCGGGCAGTGTCCGGTGGGGGTAACGACCCAAGATCCGGAACTGATGAAGAGATTGCCGATTGACGAAGCCGCCGAGCGCGTCACGAATCTGCTGCGAGCCATGACACTCGAGATCCAGATGCTGGCGCGCTCTTGCGGAAAGTCGGATGTCCACCACCTTGAGCCCGAGGATATGGCGGCACTCACGCCCGAGGCGTCAGCGATCTGTAAAGTTCCGTTAGCCGGCACCCGGCGGGTGTGGGGTTCCTGACGCACCGAAATTGAGGATCCACGAGCGTGTCGTTTCGCATTCCTTGTCCACAGTGTGGTGAACGCAGCGCCTACGAATTTCGTTTCGGCGGCGAGGTTCTAACGCGTCCGCAATCCGGTGCGGATGACGACGCGTGGTATCGCTACAGCTTTGTTAGGCGCAACGAAATGGGAACACAAACAGAATGGTGGTATCACCGCTTCGGATGCAGGCAGTGGCTGCAAGCGGTGCGGGATACTCGCGCCAATCGCGTGATTCGAGCCTATTTCCCGGACGGGAAGGAGTAGACCGACCTTGGCACAGGTTAGTCCTAGCGAAGGCTTCTCCTTCTCTTTCAAAGACAAGCTGATCAAAGCGCGGCCCGGAGACAGCATTGGCGCGGCGATGTTCCGGGCCGGTGTCCGTGTCTTTACGCGTAGTTTCAAGCATCATCGGCCGCGCGGGCTGATGTGTGTGGCAGGCAATTGTCCGAATTGCTTGATGAATGTGGACGGTGTTCCGAGTGTGCGGGTCTGCACGGCGCCGGCCAAGCCGGGCCAACGCGTTACTCCACAAAACGTCTTTCCGTCGCTGGATTTTGACGTTCTGGCGGCGTCACAGAAGTTCGACTGGCTGATGCCGGTTGGCTGGTATTACAAATCTTTCACCAGTCGAGTGGCTTGGAAGATGGTGGAGCCCTGGATTCGCAAGGCTGCGGGGCTGGGGGAGCCGCCTCCCGCGATGGCTGAGTTCACCGGGAAAACGCCGCCTTACGCTCACAAGTACATTCACGCCGACGTAGCGATTATCGGTGGAGGGCCGGCCGGACTCACCGCCGCTCTCGACGCATCGCAGCAGGGTCTCCGGACGATCCTGATCGACGATCAAACCGAACTCGGAGGCCACCTCCGCTTCACGCCGGCAGAGGCTGAAAGAAGAGACCGGCTTGTCGAACAAGTCTTGGGAGAAGAGAGGATCGAGGTGCTTTCGCGGGCACATTGCTTCGGGCTTTACGAGGACCGGCTCCTAGGCGTCGTGCAACTACCGTGCGAGGGCCGCGAAACCGAATCGGTTGCGCATGTGAGAGCAGAGCGCGTGATCATCGCCACGGGCACATTCGAAGCGCCTCTGCTGCTTGAAAACAACGACTTGGTGGGGGTGATGCTCAGCAGCGGCGTCGAGCGATTGATCGGTCTCTACGGCATCGTCCCCGGTGAGCGGGCGGTTATCGTCGGCGATGGTGCGCGTGCCGAACGGATGGCAGCGCTGCTGCGGGACGCCGGTTCGGAAGTGGCGGCGACCGTTCGGCCGGATCAGGTCCTGTCCGCAAGCGGGTCGGGGCGCGTGAATGGTTTGCGAACGGCGGACGGTCGCATTGCGTGCGATCTGGTCGTGATTTGCGGTCATCGCGTTCCCAACGCCGGGTTGCTGCATCAGGCGGGAGCAAGCCTGGACTGGATCGACGAGAAGGGCGCCTTTCTACCCACCCGCTTGCCGCCGAGCGTGGAAGCCGTTGGCGATGTGACCGGAGTCGACCTTATTTCTGCCGTCGCCGCGCCGCCTGCGTATCCGATTTCGAAGCGCTGCTACACATGCTATTGCGAAGATGTCACGACATCCGATATCAGCACAGCGATTCAAGAAGGCTTCAACGAGATCGAAACCATCAAGCGCTACACGACGGCGTCAATGGGACCGTGCCAAGGACGCATGTGTCAGGTTTCCACGATCGGCATCTGTGCCGGCGAGACGTCCCGATCGATGGGCGCGACCGGAGTTACGACCAGCCGGCCGCCGAACCCATCGGTTTCGCTCGGAGCCCTGGCCGGTGAGGCGCATAAGCCAGTCAAACGCAGCCCCCTGCACCGCGAGCATGAGGCGCTGGGTGTGGTTTGGATGAATATGGGCGAATGGAAACGCCCACGTTATTACGCCTCCGACGCACGCCTCAGTGAAGACGAATGCATCGAAGGCGAGTACCGCGCCGTGAGGGAAAGAGCGGGCGTTGTCGATGTCGGACCGTTGGGCAAGATCGAAGTAAGGGGCCGCGATGCCGGGAAGCTTCTCGACAAGGTTTACACTCATCGTTTTGGCAGTCTGAAGATCGGGCGTGTACGGTACGCCGTGATCTGCGACGAGACAGGTACGATCCTCGACGATGGTACGGTCTCGCGGCTCGCTGACGACCACTATTTCCTGACGACGACGACGGGGAATCTTGAGTTCGTCGTGCAGTGGCTCGAATGGTGGCTCATCGATACCGGATGGGATGCCCACATCACAAATGTTACGGGCGGCCGATCGTCGATCAACGTCGCCGGCCCAAAAGCGAGAGAGGTCCTCTCGACGCTGACCGACATCGATCTTAGTACACAGGCCTTCAAATACATGGCCTGCCGACAAGGTGAGGTTGCCGGCGTACCGGCCATCTTCCTTCGGATCGGCTTTGTCGGTGAGATGGGTTGGGAGGTACACGTACCGGCGGACTACGGAGAGCATGTATGGAAGAGTGTGCTCGAAGCCGGGCGGCCTTACGGTATTCGTCCCTTCGGCGTGGAAACGCAGCGCGTGCTGCGCTTGGAGAAGAAACACGTTATCGTTGGTGTCGATACCGACGCGCTCAGTAATCCGTACGAAGCCGACATGCCGTGGGTCACGAAACTCGATAAACCGGACTTCATCGGCAAGGCTTCGCTCGAAACCCTGCAATCGAGTCCAGCCGGCGAGCGGTTGATCGGATTCACGATGCTCGAAGATGATCGGCTTCCCGACGACGGCGCGGTGATTGTCCAGAACGGTCTGCCGGTCGGCAGGGTGACTAGCGCCCGGCATTCGTTCGTGAATAAGACCGCCATCGGACTCGGCTGGGTCAAGGCCGACTTGGCTCAAGAGGGACAGGAAATCATGGTTCGCGTTAACGGAGAGCCGGCCCGAGCCCGCGTTCAGCAAGCCGCGTTTTACGATCCCGCCGGCTACCGCCTGCGCATGTAATGACGATGAGCCACTCTTCCACCGTTCAGAATCCGGTTCACCGCAGAAGCCCCCTCGCGGCGACGTTCGAAGCACTGGGCGCAAAGCTGGGCGGCGAGTATGGCTGGAATACGGCCCTGTCGTTCCGCTCACCGGGTGAGGAGGCTCGATTGGTTCGAGAATCGGTTGGATTGGCCGATTTGAGTCAGATACCCAAGTTCGACGTGCGCGGTAGTAACCTCGATCCGGCATTCGCGTTGGATGGTGACGCCCGCGTATGGCGCCAACGCAAAGGCCAGTCGCTCGTGACTTGCACGCCGGAATCGCGCGCGACTGTCGCCGAACAGCTCGATCACTACGCTGCCAGTGCGGGTGACTCGTCACCGGTTTACGTTAGCGACGTCACGCCTGTGTATGGGGCGCTGTTACTCGCGGGTCCTCGCAGCGCGGCCGTACTTGGCAAGCTTGCTGACCTCGATCTATCCAGTGAAGCGCTGCCGAATCTCGACTGCACGCAGACGGGAATCCATCATGTGTATGCGCTCGTCGCGCGCCAAGACTTGCCGTCGCTGCCCGCCTACCTGATCTTTACCGGCCGCGAGTACGCTGAGTGGCTTTGGGAGACGCTCATGCACGCGGGCCACGAGTTTGGTTTGCAGCCGTTCGGGTCGCAGGCGCACAAGATTCTGGGAGCCCCGTCATAGCCATGCAACTGTTTAGCAATGGTCAGATGTGGCGTTCTCACAAACTGAAGTCGTCATACGACGTGGCGATTGTGGGCGCGGGTGTGCACGGACTCGCGACGGCCTACTACCTGGGGCGGCTGTTTGGCATCCGCAAGATCGCGCTGCTTGACAAGGGCTACCTGGGATATGGCGCGAGCGGTAGAAACACCGCCATTCTGCGCTCGAACTACCGCACGCCCGAGGGAGTGCGTTTCTACAACGAAGCCCTCAGGCTCTATGAAGGTCTGTCGGCTGAGCTTGAGTGGAACCTGATGCTCAGCCAATGTGGACACCTGACGCTCGGTCACACTGACACAGCCGTCGCTGGGTTGCGGGTCCGTGCGGAAACAAATCAGCTCCTCGGTGTGGACAGCCGCATCATCTACCCTGACGAAATCCAGAAGCTCGTTCCTCACATCGATTGCAGCGAGCGCCCGAGGTATCCGATCATGGCCGCCCTGTACCATCCTCCGGGCGGAATCATTCGGCACGACGCGGTTGTTTGGGGTTTGGCCCGAGCCTGTGACCGCATGGGCATCGAGATCCACACACATACTGAGGTAACGAGCTTTCGAGTTTCCGGCCGCAAGGTAGAAAGTGTCATCACCAACCGCGGCGAAGTTTCGGCGGGCACGGTGGTGAATGCGACCGCCGGGTGGGCATCGACGATCTGCAAGATGGCGGACGTCTCGATGCCAATCGTTTCGCACCCGCTGCAGGCCTGTGTGACGGAGCCGCTCAAACCGTTCCTAAATACTGTCATCGTCTCGGCAAGCCTGCATGTCTATGTGAACCAGACGGGGCGGGGCGAGCTGGTAATCGGTTCTGAGATCGATCCCTATCAGTCGTACAGCATGAAGGGAACCCTGCCGACGCTGGAGCAGATGGCATCGTCCACGCTCGAATTGTTCCCGCAACTGCACCATATTCGCGTCTTGCGGCAGTGGGCCGGAATCTGCGATATGACGCCGGACTTCGCTCCGATCATCGGGCGTTGCGAAGAACTTGAGAACTTCCACGTGGACGTCGGTTGGGGAACGTACGGATTCAAGGCAGCGCCGGCCGCCGGCCGCTATTTAGCCGAATCGATCGCAACCGGAAAGACGCCTGATATCATTGCACCGTTCGCGCCGGATCGATTCCGCCGAGGTCAGCTCGTCGGCGAGAAAGCAGCCGCGGCGGTATCGCACTAGCGCTCGGGGACAGACATGACATCAGAGGAAGTAAAAGCAAAGATCGATAGCGGTGATATCGAGTACTTCTTATGCTCATTCGTCGAGATGGGCGGGGCTCCGAAGGCAAAACTGGTACCGGCCACAAACTTCGATGAAATGTCGACCGACGGAGCCGGTTTCGCCGGTTTTGCCGCCGGACATCTCGGCCAAGGCCCCCACGATATCGACATCATGAGCGTCCCTGACTTCGGTTCGCTCAGTGTGTTGCCGTGGCGGACGAACGTAGCGTGGTTGGCCGGCAACCTTCACGTAGACGGTCAGCCTTGGCCCTATTGCCCGCGTACGATCCTGCTCCGGCAACTCGAACGCGCAAGAGACAAAGGTTACACGCTCAATGTCGGCGTCGAACCTGAGTTCATGTTACTCAAGGAAGTCGAGGGCGCGTTCGTGCCTTGGGATCAACTCGATCGCCTAGCGAAGCCATGCTACGACCTGCGCGCACTGCATCGCAATCTGGACTTGATGACCACGTTGATTGGATATATGCAGCAGCTCGGCTGGGCCCCCTATGCCAACGATCACGAAGACGCCAACTGCCAGTTCGAGATCAACTGGGCATACAGCGACGCTCTCACGACCGCGGACCGAAACACTTTCTACAAATGGATGGTGCGGACTGTTGCTGAAGAGCACGGGCTGTGGGCGACGTTCATGCCCAAGCCTTTTGCTCACTTGACGGGCAACGGCACGCACTATCACATGAGCTTGTGGGACGCCGCTGGAAAGAAGAATCTCTTTCTCGATAAGAAGGACGCGCTTGGGTTGTCACAATCGGCGCGATGGTTCATGGGGGGACTGCTGCATCACTCCAAGGCGCTGGCGGCTGTCACATCGCCCATCGTCAACAGCTACAAGCGGTTGATCCGTTCCGAGCCGCACTCCGGTGCAACGTGGGCTCCGGTCTACGTGACCTACGGACCTTCAAATCGCACGCAGATGATCCGCGTACCCGGCCCGGGAAGGATCGAGAACCGAACAGCCGACGGCGCGTCGAACCCTTACCTTGCGTGTGCCGCCACGCTGGCAGCGGGTCTCGACGGCATTGAGAGGCGGATCGATCCCGGCAAGCCGAACAACGAGAACCTGTACGAGATGCCCCCTGATGAGTTGCGCAGACTGGGGATCGATGTCCTGCCCGGCACCCTTCAGGAAGCCATCGACGAACTCGAGAAGGACGACGTCATCAAGACGGCGTTGGGATCAACCTATGCGGATTACTACATCAAGGTGAAGCGCGAGGAGTGGGCGCTCTATCACCGAAGCATCAGCCAGTGGGAGACAGAGAACTATCTGATGGTGCATTGATAGCGCATTGCCGCCATGCACTCGAAAGGCTTCAGGAACTACGTTGGTCTCGTCCCTGGCTCTTCGAATCGATACGCGGCCACGATGAACCACACCACAGCCGCCGATAAGCAAATGCCCAGCCCGGGGTGATAGACATCTCCTCTCGCCGAAGCCGTTTGAAACATTGAAGCAAGAGATGGACAATGAATAGTCGGACACCGTTCCGCTGGAGACTCCCGATGATGTATCGCCTTAGCGTTCTCTCACACACTCTCGTTCTTCTTGCTCTTGGCCTTGCCGCGATGCCTGTTTGCGCGTACGGCCAGGCTATCGATGCCGCCAAGCTTCACGACGAAGCGATTGTCGTCGATGGCCATGTCCATATCATCACGCCCGTTTTTCATCAGGGGATAGATCCCTGGAAGGTTCAGAAAACCGGCCTGTGGGACTATGCGCGTGCCAAACAGGGCGGTCTCGACGTCGTCATCCACACGGTCTACATTGAGGATCCCTACAACAACTACAACTATGCCGTGAAGCAGGCTGTGCGGTTGATTGAGACGTTCTATCAGGTGCTCGATGCGAACGCCGACAAGATGGAACTTGCTCTCACCTCAGCGGACGTACGCCGTATTGTGGCGGATGGGAAGATGGCTGCTATCTTGGCGCTCGAGGGAGGCTTCGACACCGAGGGTGATCTCAACGTGCTGCGCTTGTTCCACCGGCTCGGCGTGCGGATGATCCAGCCCCTCAGCCACAACACGACCAACAGCTTCGTGGACGCGGGCCTGGGCGTGAAGAAGCATGGCGGACTCACCGAGCACGGACGCAAGGTCATCGCTGAGATGAATCGTCTGGGCATCATCATTGATATTTCGCACGTTAGCGACGAAGGCCAGATGCAGATCATCAAGACGAGCAAGGCCCCGGTTGTCGGGAGTCACCATGGGCTACGGCACTATGTCGAGCACCCCCGTACTTTCTCGGATGAAGTCCTGCGCGCGGTGGCGGCCGCAGGCGGGTTGATGGGGATGCACTCGAGTCCGACCTTCCTGAGCAACGAATACGTAGCCTGGAGTCGGCGGCAATCGCCCTCCAGCGGCCCTATGGTGGCTCACGAGATCGAGGGCTACACGTTGTCGCGTCCGGCCTACGGAGATTTTGGAAGATACATTCAGTCACTAGATGACGAGATGCGGGATCGTTGGGTTCGAGATCGGCCGGACCGCGGCGGAACCGGCTATGGCATTCCCTGGCGCGAGCGGCATAAGCGGGCTGTCGATGGCGGTGCTCCGCTGCCTACGGAGAGCGACTGGGCGGATCAGGTCGAATACGTGGTGGAAATGGTTGGGGACGATCACATCGGCATCGGTCTTGATTTGATGAGCGGACCGAACCTTCTCAATTTCGATGCCACCGGTTACCCCCGCCTTACGAAAGCTTTGGTTGAGAAAGGCTACAGCGAACAGCGTATCAAGAAGATTCTGGGGGAGAACTGGTTGCGGTTGCTGGATGAAGCGAAAGTCCCTTGAAACAAACGATATAGCGCTCGTCAGTCAATAGCTGTTTAGAAATCCGAGTGTTGTAACGCGTGCGACCCTGAGCACAAGGGCGGTGCGAGAGGGCAGAATGAGTCGCTTGCGTTACAACGATATGAAGCTGCAACGCGACTTTGTTCACATCGGGATCACTACCGGTAATCGGCCGCCCGAGGAATCTCTCAACACCCACTAACAAGTCGGACAGAAACAAGCAGCACAAGGAACACCCAATGCCGCTCTTAGCTCTCATACTCCTGCTCCTCGCCACGATCCCCGCCCAGGCGGCAGACCCCGTCTTGGTCGTCGTCGAAAAGAAAGCCAGCCAAGTCGGCTTCTACACGGCCGCCGGTGAACGAGTCGGCGGTGTCGCCGTCGGTGAGACGCCCCACGAAATGGTGCTCGACCCTGACGGGCACCACCTCTATGTCAGTGACAACGGTGTCCTCTGGATGAGCTACAAGGGCCCTGGAGGCAATACGATTTCGATTGTCGACATCAAGGAGCGCAAGAAGGTTGGAGTCATATCAACCGGCAAGTTCCATCGCCCCCACGGCATGTCGCTTGATCCCAGAACGCATCGTATGATCGTGACTTCCGAGAACCCGGACCGCATCGTCCTCGTCGACCTCGACGCCCGCAAAGTCATCAAGGGTTTCGACAACGGTGGTGAAGCACCGCACATCGTCACCTTCGGACCAAAAGGCGAATGGGCCTACGCCAGCAACACGCGTAGCGACACACTGGGGGCCGTCAACGTCGTGACCGGTGAGACGAAGGTCATTCCAATCGGCGTCTACCCGCAGGGCAGTGTCCTATCCTATGACGGCAAGCGGCTCTACGTTACCTGTTCACAGGACGCAACGATCCACATCATCGACACGGCCACCCAAAAGAACCTCGGCAAAATCAAAGCCGATCTGGGGGTCAACCGAATCGTGATCACGCCCGACCGCAAGACGCTCGTCTATTCGATCGGTACCGACAATCAGATGGTGGGCTTTGCCGATGTCGCCACCCGCAAACAAACCGGGACCGTCAAACTCGGCGGCCCCCCACTCTCCATTTCGCTTTCGCAAGACGGTAAATACGCTTTCGCCGGAGTGCAAGACAACGACGAGATCGAGGTCGTGTCTGTCGCTGACCGCAAAGTCGTGCAAGTCATCAAAACCCCCGAGGGCGCCGGACCCGACCCGGTCATGGCCATCGGCCCGTACGCACCGCCTAACTGAGGCGGTCCGAAGCGACGGTGACGCCTAGCCCGGGCGCTTGAGTAACGACGTAGCGCGCAGCGTGCAACACGAGGGGTTCTTCTAGGTATTCGTTCGCGACAGTGAAGACCTTCGGGTTGTACTCGACCAAGTCGCAGCTCGGTGCGGCCGCGGCGAAGTGCAAAGCCGCTGCGATCTGTGGTCCCATCGCGATGCTCACGTGGGGAACGACACGCGCTCCGGCATCCGCGGCGCAACGCGCCATCCTCAGCCCCTCGCTAATTCCGCAGCGGCCCAAGTCGGGCTGAAACCACGACAGGATCGGATCCCGGAGAAACGGCTCGATCTCGTAGCGAGTGCGGTAGCTTTCGCCGAGCGCAATCGGCGTGTCAATCGCCGCGGCCAGTTTGCGGTGAGCATCCACGTCTTCAGGCGGTAGAGGGGCTTCGAGCCAGAGGATGTCACGGCGGTCCAACTCGTGTCCGAAGGCGATCGCGCCGTCGCTTGGCAGATGCCAAAGAGCGTCCACCGCGATGCGGATTTCGCTGCCAAAGGTCTCGCGCAGGGCATCAATCAGTTCCAGTAGATCGTTTTCAGCGCGGTCGTGAAACAACTTGAACGTGCGAAAGCCTTCGTTCCACAGCGCCTGTGCGTGTTCGACCTTGGCGGCCGTGGTTTGACCCGCGAGCCCGGAACCGTAGGCGGGTAGCTCTGTCGCGTCACCAGTACCCAGCAGCTTCCATACTGGTTCGCCGCGCATCTTTCCCGCCAGATCCCACAAGGCCATATCAACGCCGCTGATGGCGTCGAGCATGAATCCGCCCGTCTGTCCGCGGACGCGCATGCCTGAATACATGCGATCCCAGAGTGCTTCGATCTCGACCCGCTCTCCGCCGAACTCATGCCCCTCGACCACCGGCCGCAGCAGCCGGTCGACAATCGTGCAGGCCACTTCTGGAGCAAGCGGGGCCTGCGCTTCACCCCAGCCGATAAGTCCGCTGTCCGTTGTAATTTTGACCAGCGCCGTCTCGAAACAGACCGAGTAGAGCGTGGCGTAGGTGGCCGAGAAGCGATAGTCGAAGGGGCTTTCTTCCAGCACCGTCGGTGAACCCGCCGTGCCGACCACCTTATCCTGGTCGCGCCGCTGTCGGAAGGGAATGGCTTCAATGGATGCAAGCTTGGGCATGATTCAGCAACCACCCGTCGAGCCGATCAGCGCCCGGCACGAGGCGAAGTCTATCATAGGCATCCCCTACGAATCAGCATACCCGATACATTTCTAGACTTCATGTGTGGCATCTCCGGATTTTTAAACTCCCGTTACAGCGCCGAAGAAGCGCAGCAGGTCCTCGACCGAATGAACGACAGACTCATTCATCGTGGTCCCGACGAGGCGGGCACGATCTCCATCCCCGAGCTTGGCGCCGGGCTCGCGTCCCGCCGCCTGAGCATCGTCGATCTCTCCACCGGACGCCAGCCCATCTCGAACAAAGACGGCTCGATCCACGTCGTCCTGAACGGTGAAATCTACAACCACCGCGAACTGGGCGCTGAACTCAAATCCCTCGGACACCACTTCTCAACGCACACCGACACCGAGGTCATCGCACACCTCTACGAAGAGCACGGTGACGACTTTCTGCCGCTACTCGACGGCATGTTCGGCCTCGCCGTTCTCGATTCCCGCCGGCAGCGGCTGCTGCTTGCCCGTGACCGCTGCGGCATGAAGCCGCTGTACTTTGCCAGCACCCCGTCAGGCCTCCTTTTTGGGTCCGAAATCAAAGCGGTCATCGCCGCCGGCCACCCACCTCAGCCGGACTTCGCGGCGATCGACACATACCTGTCACTCGGGCACGTATCTGCGCCGCGCACTTGCTTCGAGGGCATTGAGCACCTACCAGCGGGCCAATACCTACTCGTCGAGCCGAGCGGCGTGTACCAAGAAGTGTTCTGGCAGTTCACCTTTGACCACTCACAACCGCGCCGCGACGACAGCGAGTACGTCGAAGAGGTCGAAAGCCTGCTCACCGCCGCCGTTAAGTCGCATCTTGCGGCCGACGTTCCCGTTGGGCTCTTGCTAAGCGGCGGCTGGGACTTCTCCCTCATAGCAGCCACCGCCATGCGCCTAACCAGCGGGCCCTTGAAGACGTTCTCGGTGACATTCCCTGACGCGCCCGAAGCCGACGAGACAACCTACCAACGGGCCATGTCCGACCACCTCGGCTCCGAGCATCACGAAGCTGAGTTCCGCGCTCGCGAAATACCAGAACTGCTGAGCAGGATGGTTCGCCACGCCGACACCCCTTCAATCGCCTACCCGGGTCTGGTGCATTCCAAGATCGCCGGCCTCGCCGCCGAGCACGTCAAGACTGTCCTAAGCGGCGACGGCTCCGACGAATTGTTAGCCGGATACCACTGGCCTGGGAACTTTTCCGGTTACGGATTGCGGCCGGTCCTGCCAAAGAGGCTACTACGTCCTCTAGCCGGCCAGATCACGCATCAGCGCTGGAGCCGATCGGCGCGCGTCCTCACCGCGCCTGACGACGAGACGGCCGACGACGAGCTGTCCCGCATCTTCACGCAAAGTGAAAAGAAGGCTCTCATCCACTCCGCGGGCGAGGGCTCGGTGCCTCACGCGCGACCTCGCCGATGGCCTCCTCGCCGACAATGACCGCACGAGCATGGCGTCTTCGCTCGAAGTACGCATGCCGTTTCTCGACAACGCGCTCGTCGATTTCGCGCGCCGCCTGCCGGTGAACCTCAAGCGTCGTGGGGCGCAAGAGAAGTACATTCTTCACCCACTCGCACGACAGCTCCCCCCTGCGGTCGCGAACCGGAAGAAGCAGCCAATGAGAACGCCGATGTCACGCGTCGTGCGCGGACCGTTGCGCGATTACATCGAACGCCACTTCGACCATTGGCTTTCGAGCGACGAATTCGTCCGCAAGGTACACGCGCTGATGACGTTCCAGGCGTGGTGGAACGAATACTTCGCACGCTGACACCGTCCCGCAACCGAACGCGCTATCATTGCCCAACAACCGCACCCATGCTCAGCTTCTACCGCAGGTATCTACTCCCCGGCTTCGTCTTTCAATCGATCGTCATCGGTGGAGGCTACGGCACAGGCCGCGAACTCGTCGAATTCTTTCTCGGCGAAGGTCCGTTTGACGGCTACCTCGGCATGCTCGTCGCGACCGTAATCTGGGGCGTCATTCTTGCGCTGAGCTTCGAGCTGGCCCGCGCCGGCAGGTTCTTCGACTACCGCACCTTTCTCAACTCGCTGCTGGGTCGCGGCTGGATCGCATTCGAAGTACTCTACGTGTTGCAGGTTACCCTCACGGTCGCCGTCGTAGGATCGGCTTCGGGCGAACTCCTATTCGAGACGCTCGGCTGGCCGCGCATCGTCGGAACGCTGATCATGGTCGCCGTGGTCGGTCTCTTTACCTTCTGGGGAAGCGGCCTGATTGAGCGCTTCTTCGCCGTCTGGTCTTTGGGACTCTACGTCGTCTACTTCATCGTGATCGTCTTGGTCTGGAACAATTCCGGCGACACCATACTCAGCAATATGACGGTCTCCGTGCCGGACTCCGCCTGGTTCATCGCCGGCATCAAGTACGCCGCATACAACCTTGCCGCCTTACCGGCCATGCTGTTCGCGCTGCGTCACCTCGAACACCGCCGCGAGGCCTTTGGCGCGGGAATGATGGCGGGCGTCATCGCGATGGTCCCCGGCGTGCTTATCTACACCACGTTTCTGGGCTACTATCCGTCGATCGCCTCCGAAGCCATCCCCGCCAACTTCGTCCTCGGCCAGCTCGGTATGCCGCTGTTTCAAATCTTCTTCCAGATCGTCTTGTTCGGCACGTTCATCGAAACCGGCACCGGCATGATCCACGGATTCAACGAGCGTATCGCCGGCATGATGGCCGAGCGCGGCCGCACGATGTCCCATTGGCTCCGCCTGGGGGTCGCAGGCGGACTGTTGATCGGCGCCATCTTCCTCGCCGAACAGTTCGGCCTCATCACCCTGATCAGCAAGGGCTACGGCCTCACCACTTGGGCTTTCTGGATCCTGTTCCTGCTGCCCATCATCGTCGTCGGGTCCTATCGAATCTTCCCAACCCTCTTCACAACCAGCACGCAACCCGACAAAGAGTAGAAGCACCAAGGGGATTGAGTGGTTTCTTCGTGACAACCGGGCACAATGCGTCGCTTTGCCACTACCACCACTTTGCGTTGCGCCGCCGGTTGCGCGAAAATAGTGACGCTCTACCCAGGCTCCTGCTATGACCTCTGCACTGCGCCTCACCCTCGCCCTTTTCACACTCCTGGTCTCGAACCTCATCGCCGCTGACCGCACGCCGCTCTTCCCGCCGGCGCCGCCACCTCGGAACGACATCATCATCAAGAACCGTGTCGCGATCCCCATGCGCGACGGCGTCATCCTCTATGCCGACGTCTATCGGCCTGTCGGTGACGAAGCCCATCCCGTCCTCGTCTCGCGGACGCCCTATAGCGTCGAGCGGGCGCCGTCCGCATACGCAGCGGCCGTGTATTTCGCACGACGCGGTTACGCGTACGTATTCCAGGACGTTCGCGGTCGGCATGAGTCGGAAGGCGTCTGGGACCCTGCACGGTATGAGTTCGAGGACGGCTACGACACGGTCGAGTGGGCCGGCGTGCAGCCCTGGTCGAACGGCAAGGTGGGGATGCAAGGCGGCTCCTATCTTGGATCCGACCAATGGCAGGCCGCCAAGCTGCAACCGCCGCACCTTGTGTCGATCTTCCCCGATGTGCCGGCGACGAGTTGGTATCACCACGCCTTTACGCTAAATGGCGGTTTTCGACTCTCGCTGGCGTTCGGGTGGGGCCCGGTCCGGCAAGAATCGCAGATCATGCAGAACACCGGCCAGCACACGATGGCGGGCGGGCCGGAAAACATCAGCTACGACAAGGTACTCTGGCATCTGCCGCTGATCGAGATGCAGCAGTTGGTCGGACGGAACGCGAAGTTCTACAAAGACTGGATCGAACACCCCGACTACGACGATTACTGGAAAGCCGTGAGCGTCGAAGAGCACTTCGACAAAATGCAGGTACCGGCCTACAGCTTTGGCGGCTGGTTCGACATCCTACTGCAAGGGACATTGAACGGCTACACCCTGCTGCACAACCAGGGCGGAACACCCCAGGCTCGGCGCGGTGCGCGGCTACAGGTGGGCGCTTGGGGACACGGGCCGTCACGCAAGCACGGCGACCTCGACTTCGGACCAACGGCCAACGTGGATGAAAACGCCATCCAACTGCGCTGGTACGACTACACACTGAAGGGCATGGACAACGGCATCGCCGACGAACCGCCGGTCGCACTCTTTCAGATGGGCCGGAACCGCTGGCGCTACCACGACGACTTTCCCGTACCCGAAGCAGACTACCGTGAACTCTACTTCCACAGCGCAGGCAAGGCCAACAGTTACCGTGGCAACGGCGCGCTCTCCTGGGACAAACCCGGCGGTAATGAGCCCGCCGACCGCTATCGCTACGACCCGGATCATCCTGTCCCCAGCCACGGCGGGGCCAACTGTTGCGGCTCGCCCACGCTCATCGGGCCGGTTGACCAGCGACCCGTGGAGCAGCGCAACGACGTGCTCGTCTATACCAGCGACTTCCTGGAAGAAGAGCTGGACGTGACCGGACCGGTTAAAGTGGTGCTGTACGCGTCATCGGACGCGGTTGATACGGACTGGGTGGCGAAGCTGGTGGACGTGTATCCGGACGGAAAAGCCTATAACGTCGCGGAAGGCATCTTGCGCGCGCGCCACCGCGAAGGGCAAGACAAGCCGAAGCTCATGGAACCCGGTACCGTCTATCGCTTCGAGATTGACCTGCTCGCCACAAGTAACGCCTTCCTGCCCGGACATAGAATTCGCGTCGACATCACCAGCAGTCACTTCCCACAGTTCGACCGCCACCCCAACACCGGGGAGCCATTCGGCCAGAGCGACAAGGTGAAGATCGCTCGGCAGACCATTCATCACACGAATGCGCGGCCGTCGCATATTTTGTTGCCGGCGATTCCGTAGGAAGCGATCATCCAACCTGTCGGTATGAGCCTCATTCATAATCTAGTGATATGTTCTTCCTCTTGATCAGGCCTTCCATCCTCCTACTCCTGACCACCGCGATAGGGTGGGCTCAGGTGCCTGACAAGAACCCTTTCACGAAGTTCGAAGACATGGCTGAGGGCAGGCGGCTTTATCGCCTCGACTGCGTGAACTGCCATGGCATGGACGGCAAATCGGGACGAGGGACGCGACTGGCGTCAAAGTTCCGGCGTCATGGCGGCTCGGACCGTGAGATGTTCCGCACGATCTCCGACGGCGTCCAAGGAACCGAAATGCCCGGCCTATGGCGTGACGCGGAATCGGTGTGGAAAATCCTCGCCTTCGTGAGGATGCTTGAAGAAAGCGGGACGGAAGCCTGCGTCGCTGAGGGCAGTGATCCGGAAAAAGGGCGCGACGTCTTCTTCAATAAGGGCTCATGCACCGCCTGCCACGCGGTCGGCATGGGCGGTGGAAGACTGGGACCGGACCTGTCATCCATCGGTGCAAGTCGCAGCTACCAGCACCTGCGCGATTCGCTCATCGAGCCGGGGAAGGACCTCCCGCCCAGCCATCGCACGGTGAGGATCGTGGATCGTGAGGGCGCTCGGTTCGAAGGCGTCGTGCTCAACGAGGACGGCTACACCATTCATCTGCTCGACCGCGGCGAACGGATCCGCTCGTTTTCGAAGACTGACCTGCACCAACTAGAAAAACCCAAGGAGTCGTTGATACCCAGCTATCGCGGTGTGCTCGGCGAGACGGAGATCAACAATTTGCTCGCGTATCTTTGCGGGTTGACCGGACCAGATGCGAGGGCATCCCGATGAGACTTTGCTTTCTTGTTGTGCTTTCGGCGGCATGCCTTTGCGGGCAAGTCACGAACCAGGACCTGCTCCGGGCAGACAAAACACCTGGCAACTGGCTGACCTATTCCGGTAACTATCAGGGCCACCGGCACAGCGGACTCGACGAAATCACAACGGCCAACGTGGGTCAGCTTCGCCTGAAGTGGGCTTTCCAGAGGCGCATCCGCGAGAAGTTTGAAACCACGCCGCTGGTCGTTGACGGCGTGATGTACCTGACCGTACCTCCGAACGAGGCGTATGCGCTGGATGCCGAAACGGGCGTCGTCCTGTGGGAATACCTGCGCTCACTGCCACCGAAGGTCATCGTCTGTTGCGGACAGGTGAACCGCGGGCTCGCGATTCACGGCGACAGGCTCTTCATGGCGACACTCGATGCGAAAGTCATCGCGCTCGACCGCAAGACGGGCCGGCTGCTATGGGAATCGGAGATGATCGACTACAATCTCGGCTACGCCGCGACCCACGCGCCGCTGGTCGTCAAGGACAAGGTGATCGTCGGCGTGGCCGGCGCCGAGTACGGCATCCGGGGATTTGTCGATGCCTACAACGTGGAGGACGGCAAGCGCGAGTGGCGCTTCTACACCGTTCCCGGCCCCGGCTAGTTTGGCAACGATTCGTGGGAGGACGATTCGTGGAAGACGGGCGGCGCGTCGATCTGGATCACCGGCTCGTACGATCCCGAAACGAATCTGACGTACTGGGGGACGGGCAACCCAGGGCCCGACTGGAACGGCGACGCGCGTAAGGGGGACAATCTGTTCTCCGACGCCGTGGTCGCGCTTGACGCCGATACGGGCGAGCGAAAGTGGCATTACCAGTTCACACCACACGACGTTCATGACTGGGATGCGACGCAAGTCATGGTCCTCGTCGATCGCGCGTTCAAGGGGCAAGACCGTAAGCTACTCATCACCGCGAACCGCAATGGTTTCTACTACGTCCTGGATCGAGTAAGCGGCGAGTTCTTGCACGGCAGCGAGTTCGTCAAGCAGACCTGGGCGGAGCGCATTGATGAGAACGGCCGACCGATTCGGGCGCCGGGCAAGCTGCCAACCGAGCAAGGCAACAAGGTGTATCCGGCCGTAGCCGGCGGGACGAACTGGATGTCACCCGCCTACAATCCACAGACCGGACTGTTCTACGTGACGGTGCGCGAGGGTGGCAGCGTTTACTTCAAAGGCGAGGCCGCGTACAAGCCCGGCACACGATTCTGGGGTGGCCACTTCCGCAACAACGAGCAGGACGAAGACTGGCAGGGGTCGATTAGCGCCCTGAATTCGGCGACAGGGAAGCTCGTCTGGGAACACCGCATGTTTCGTCCTGCCTGGGCCGGGCTGGTGTCAACGGCGGGTGGACTTGTCTTCGGCGGCAGCGAAGAGGGCTACCTGAAGGCGCTTGATGCAAAGACCGGTGAGCAACTCTGGTACATCAACCTCGGCGGGCGGATCATCGCTTCCCCGATGTCCTTTGAGAGTAAGGGTCGCCAGCATGTGGCCGTGGCGGCCGGAAACGGCCTGTTTGTCTTCGCGCTGCCAGACGCCGAGCCGGGATGAGACAGCCTTGGCAGACACACCCTCGTTCCCCGTGGTGGCACTCATCGGTCTAAGGTTGCGTCTCGGTCGTCGCAGGTCCCATGTGCGTCACTATTCCGCAGCTCCGTAGTTCACCCAAATCGGGCTGCCCCAGGCCATATTGTTGTCTTCCTGGATGACACGCACATAGTAGTAGTGCGTGCCCGGCTCGATGTCGGAGTCGGTGTAGGTGAAGGTGACTTCGCTGACGTCAGGGTGGCCTGTGTAGGCGAACGTGTTGTCCTTGATGATGTCGATCTGTTGAATCTTTGTCGTACCAATAATTCGCACATCAATACGCGGCGGCTCATTCGTGGAGAATTCCTCACCCATCGCGTGCCCGCCACTTTGGAAGTCAACGATGATATTTTCGGTCGCGGCGTAGGTGCGGCGGGCGTTGAGTGAATCCCAGATGTCATCGTAGCTGCGCTCCGGCGTGTAAACGGCCGCGTACGAAATGTGTGTCGCGCGGTGGTCGGAGCTGGCGATGAAGCCCATCTTGTAGCCCTTCTCCAGCGCGTTCCAGACGAAACCTTTGGGACGCATATCGCCGGAGGTGATGTAACCGCCGACGACGATCTTTTCCGCTGTGGCGCTACGCGGGGCACCCAGGTATTCGTACGAGTCGCGGTTGCCTTGGAACATCTCGACAAGCCGCTCCGCCTTCTCGTCGTTGTAGCGCCAGTCGGTTCCCATCTGCGTAGCGGTCGTGTGAGGAATGCTGATTGCCTTTTGCTCTCCGCCGGAAAGCAACTCCTTCCACAGCCCCAGCATGTCGTCTTCGGCAACACCGTTCTGGCGGTCACCGGGCTTGATGCGTACGGGGTCGTACCCCCGTCCGCGCCAGACGATGTTGCGGTGACCGTCGGGGTAGGCGACTGTTCTCTCGTAATTGAGCAGCGGATAGAAGACACCGGGGATCTTATAAATGTCGACGGCCTTATCGACCATTCGCCATAAGTAAGATGTGTCGACCTTCTCCACTAACAGGTGCTCCGACGGCCCGAGAAAGTCCATCTTCGCGGCGTCGATGGCGTAGCGATAGCAATCATACAGACTGCCGTCGCTATAGCCGTCGAACGATAAATCAGTGTGGCGATGGAGGTCGCCCCATGTGACGTGATACTTTTCGCCGCCGGCTTCCATTTGATAGGTCTTCCAAATCGGAGTCGTCAATCGCGGTTCGGCGTCGTCTACGGCTTCGGGGGCGGCTAAGTCATCCGTCCCCACGAAAAACTCATTCTCGACGTGCCCGCCAACGGTCTTGTCGAGATCGACCTTGCCGGCATACACATCGTATTGCCAGAAGCGATTGTCACCCGAGGGATAGCTCTTGCCGTCCGTCTGTGAAGCGATCCACAAGTTGCCCGGCGCATCGACCGCAGCCGCGGGCCGTTGCTCATTGCGGCCATCGGAGAACGGAATCCAGACGGGCGGTGTCCAACCATGGCCGTCGAACATGGTGATCTTGTAATCCCAATAGGGAAAGATCGAGCGCGCCGCGACGGTCGGCGGATTCGGTCGACCCAATGTGCGCGTACGAAGAATGGCCCAAACGCGGCCCTTGCCGTCGACTTGCAGCGTGGGGTATTCGGTGTACGTCTGCCGGGCGCTGTCGAGACCGAGAGCCATCCAGCTGCCGGTGATCGGACTCGGCTCGAAGCGCTGGTCGATGGGCGGCACGGGCTTCGCGATGCGGCCGCGATCGAGGACACGTACCTGCGCCTGGCGGTGAAAGTAGAGTCCGCTCTCGCCGCGCTGGATACCATCGATGCCGTAATGGTCCTTGCCCCAATTCGGCCCGCCGTTGTCCCAGGCCATCCAGAGACGGTCGCGATGGTCGTAGGCGAGACTCACGTGTGCCTGAAAGTCATCACTCGCCGTGACCCGTTCGAGCGGACCTAGCTCGCCATCGCTGAAGCGCCGCAGAAAGACATCGTAATTGCCGTGGCGGTAGCTGTCCCATGCGATGGCGGCCTCGCCACGGGAGTTGACGGCGACAGAAGGCTCCCAATCATTCGCGGGATGTTCGGTCACCTTGATCGGCGATGACCACCGGTCACCCCTCCGGACCATCAGTGACACGTCCGTGTTGCCTTTCGCGCCGGACTGGTAGACCAGATAGACATCGCCGTTCGGCGCGGCGGCCAGGCGGGGAAAGCTGTCGGGGCCGGGCCCACCTGTGAGCGCCTCGCCCGACGGCGCGCCGCCGACCGCGTACTCGGCCTTGTAGAGATGAACCAGGCCATTGCGAATGGTCGATGCGACAGCGGTGACCGCGCGCGGCTCTGTTGCGATCAGCGCAACTTGATAGTAGTCACCGGCGGGCGCGAGCGTGATCGGGTCATCCCATCTTTGGCCATCGGCGGACGAACGAAGTTGGATCGTATCGGCGCCGTCTTCGAAGGCGATCCAGGCAACCCAGACACGGCCGTCGGGACCGATCGCCATCGCCGGATAGTCGTCGTCCGCGAGGCTTTCCGACATGCGTTGCGACGCCGGCGCACGCTCAACACGGATGCGGCCGTCGAGGCGCGTGAGGGTTTGCTGGTAGCGGACTTCGCCGGCTCGGAACTTGGCGTCGCCCTGCGCGGTCTTGATCGAGATGCGAGCCTGGTCACCGCCGTCGACGTCGATCACCACTCCCTTCCAGCGCGTCGCCGAAAACACCGCTTGGTCCTTGGGCTCCATCTGGAGCTTGCCGTCCCATTGGTTGCCGCACTTCCAGGAGGATTCGTCGAACGTTTCATCTGGACCGAAGTGATGCGAGGTGACGATCGTCGCGTTACCCGATACGGCGGAGAGCGAACCACTCCAATCCGCCACTGTCGCATCAGCGCCGCCGAATTGGATGCGGAAACGCTGTTGGGCCGCCAGGGGCATCGCGGCCACTGTCGCGACGAAACAAACAAGTAGGCGTAGGAAACAGAGCGGAACCGGGCAATGAATCATCGTGAGCCTCGATCCCCAATGATACTGGAACCGATGAAGTCTCACCGACCGCTACTCAATCCGTTTCGCCGGCATGTCCATTCCGTTCTGGTGAAGTGTTAATGAAGTTGCCTTCCCTGCCCCGTCCGTTACGAAGGTGATGCGCGCATCGACCACTTTTAGAAAATACTCTTTCTCGCTCATCGCAAAAACTTCGAACCTCGGCTGTTTGGTCGCCTGGGTGTAAAGATGTCCGTCGTTGGTAGTAACGGTGAGAATAAAGTTCGGCGCCAGTTGGTAGCGGCCAACGTAACCCGCGAACAGGGCCGCGTCAACCTTCACTTCTTCGTATTTCGAGACGGGCTCCGGCGGCGCGTCGCCATCCATGCGCTTGCCGGGCATGTTCTGTCCGTTTTGGTGCAGGGTGAGGCCGGTCGCGCGTCCGGCGGCGTCGGTGTCGAATGTGATCTGGGCGTCGACCACCTTGTAGAAGTACTTCGTTTCGCTCTCGGCGAAGACTTCGGCCTTGGGCTGCCCTGTAGCTTGTACGAATAGGTGACCGTCCTCGGCCGTCACCGTCAGAATGAATTTCGGGGCCAACTGGTAGCGACCAACAAGGCCTTCGAACAGCTTCGGGTTGACGCTGATTGCATCGCGCTTCTTCGACGGTTCCGAGAGTGGATGACTGGAGTCGAGCAAATGCTGTCCGATATCGTCGACCGAAATACTTGTGTTCGATAGAACGACCATGCCGACACCCGTCTTCGGTGAAAAGCCGATGATCGACCGATAGCCTGCCGTACCGCCGTTGTGCCAGAAAACTTCTTTGTCATCCTTCACCAGGATGTGCCAGCCGCGGGCGATCTCCATCGTCGGTATCCCGGTCGGCGTGCGGACGGCTCGAAGAGATGCCATTGCGGGCTTCAACGGCGAGCCTGTGTATCCGAGATTCGCGGCGACGAAGGTGAGCATGTCGTTGACGTTGGAGCGTAGCGCGCCCGCCCCGCTATGGCCTGGAAGGTCCAGTTTGCAACGGGTTCGAGGTCGTTGCCGTGCCCGGTGGCGAGTTGGGCTTTCATTTCAGGCGACAGGGTGATCGCTGTACGCCCCATACCCAAAGGCGTGGAGATACGCTGTTTGACGAGCGCTTCGTAGCTGATACCGGCGCGGCGGGACAGAAGTTCCCCGAGCAGTCCGGCGCTGAGGTTCGAGTATTCATACTTGGCGCCGATATCCCGCCGCAGCTCATGCTGCAACAAGAACTCGAAGAGAGGCTCGGACGTGTAGTTCGCGTACGGGTCGCTCATATCGTCGAGCTTCATATTTGCGGGCAAACGCGGCAGACCTGAAGTATGGTTGGCAAGATGCTCCAGGGTGATCGACTGGCCGCCGCGCTCGGGCGCCTTCGTGCCCTCTGGTAGATCCTTCGAAAGCGAATCGTCGAAGGCGGCTTCACCGCGCTCGACCATGTCGGCGAGCAGCAGGGCAGTGAAGACTTTCGTGATCGATCCGATTTCGAAGATGGTATCGCCGTCAACGGAACGGTCATCGTCTTTGGCGAAGGTTCCGTGCGCGACGATCCTGCGGCCGGCCGGTTCGATGACGCCGACAACGATGCCGACCCCTCGCTTCTCCTTGTCGATGCGCTCCGCAAGGATCTTGCGGATCTCGGCGTCTGAGGGGACGGGTGGGGCCTCCTGCGCCACAGCACTGACTACTGAAACACTCGCAATAAGCAACCATCCAACGAAGCTTCTCAGCATGAGAGTTCTCCGTTCTTCAGGCCGTCAAGTTCTTCGACTTGCTTCTTACACTAGGCGTTGAATACAAGAGGCCACTCTTCGTCAATCGAGGGAGAACCACGACCGCGGCCTGCCGCCGCCTCCAGCGAGGCCCCAGGCGGAAGCATCGGCGACGACAACAACGAACCGGCCGAACAGACCGAATCTCTCGCAACCGGCGTGGATTCAATGTCTTGGGATGAGATCGGCGAACTCCATCCGGACGAAGTCCTCAAGCTCATCGACAAGAATCTACAGGCCGTCCTGCCCACCGCGGGCCAACTCGGCCCCCAGGAGGCCCAAAAGTAACCCCAACCCACCGTGCACCCGACCTGTATCTTCTCGTGGCGCAAGGCCCCAGCCTTGCCGAGAACCGAGTCCTCGGTTCTCAGGCATCCCATCCCCATCCGAAGTTCTTTGCTCACAACCTTTTCAAGCGGCCCGCCAGTGGACTGTCCCCATTTTTTCAAAACAATAGAGCCGCGACTGTGAAGAAGCGGGCCACGCGGCCCGCAGTCACGCTCTACAATGGGCATTGCATCCGTCATGCCGCTAATAATCAACGGGGAACGTGTCCCCGACGAGGAGATCGCGCGCGAGGCGCAATCGCTTCAGCGGACCTTTGCACAAATGCCGCCCGAAGTGCGCGAGGCGCGCGGGCTCGACGCCGCTCAGTTCGAGAGCAACCTGTGGGACTGGTCGAAGGAGAACGTGATCGAGCGCGTCCTGTTGCGCCAGGAAGCGGCGAAGGATCCGGCTCCCGTTCCAGCCCAGGAGATCGACGCGGCGCTCGAGCAGATCAAGAAGCGGCATGGAGGCAGCGAACAGTTCAGCCTGAGCCGCGACGAAAGCGAAATCCGTGGCGACGTGGAAACGCGCTTACGGCTCGACCGCCTGATCGGCAAAGTGACCGCGAACATCAAGGCGCCCAAGAACAAAGACGTGGCCGACTTCTACCGCAAGCACAAGAGTGACTTCGCGCTTCCCGAACAGGTGCGGGCGGCGCACATCGTCAAGAACGTCGACGACAAATCCGACGAAGCAACAGCGCGGGAAGCGATGCGGAAAGTGGAAGAGGAGATCGCACGCGGCGATGCCTTCGAGGATGTAGCCGACCGGCACTCAGACTGTCCGGGCAACGGGGGTGATTTGGGTTACTTCGCGCGCGGACAGATGGTCGACGAGTTCGACAAGGTAGTTTTCAACATGGAGCCCGGCGGCCTCAGCGAGGTGTTCCGTACATCGTTCGGGTTCCACATCGCCAAGCTGCATGAAAAGAAGCCCGCACACCTGCGCAACTTGCAGCAGGCCGCTGAGGAGATCAAAGAGGAACTCCTGCGGCGCAAGCACACGAAGGCTGTGGAAGACTTCGTCGATCGGCTTAAGGCCGCGGCAGAGGTTCAGGAGATTGTCGCGGCACAGGCGACCGGCATTGCGGTGAAGTCATGAGCAGTTCGTCGCCAATCCATCCCGCTGTGAGCGAGCCGGCGCCGTGCTGCGTGCCGAGCAAGGTGCGCGCCGAACGGCTAGCTGAATCGCGGCACTTGACGGAGCAGCGCCCTCGGGCCGCGGAGAGTTCGACCGAAGATATGGTCAAGCTCGACAGCACCCGCTTCCTGATGGGAACGGAGAGCGACGAAGGATTTCCCGCGGACGGCGAAGGACCGATTCGCGAAGTGACTCTCAACGGCTACTGGATCGACAAATACCCAGTGACGAACGAGAAGTTCGGCGAGTTCATCAAAGCGACGTCTTACGAAACGGAAGCGGAGCGCTTCACGTGGTCGTTTGTATTCCACAACCAGTTGCCGCCACACCGCTACCGGGAACTCGTCGACGATACGGTGGTCGGGCATGAGTGGTGGTGCAAGGTGAATGCAGCGGACTGGGCACATCCGGAAGGCCCGGACTCGAACGTCACTGATCGCCCGCATTACCCAGTGACGCACGTCTCTTGGAGCGACGCCGTTGCTTACGCGAGCTGGGCAGGCAAGCGTCTGCCGACCGAGGCAGAGTGGGAGGCGGCGGCACGCGGCGGGCTGGAGCAGAAAACCTATGCCTGGGGTGATGATCTTACTCCCGACGGTAAACACGTGTGCAACATCTGGCAGGGCGAGTTTCCTGTGACCGACGTCGCCGAGGATGGGTATGCAGGCCCCTGTCCGGTGGACGCTTTTCCCGCGAATGAGTCGGATCTATACTCGGTCGCCGGCAACGTTTGGGAGTGGTGCCAGGATTGGTTTCACCCCGGCTATCACGTCTTTGGGACCGCGGTGAATCCGGTTGGTCCGCCAAAGGGTTCTTCCCGTGTCATGAGAGGCGGATCGTTCCTGTGTCACCATTCCTACTGCAATCGCTATCGCGTAGCGGCACGCACCTCGAATACACCGGACAGTTCAACGATCAACCTGGGATTCCGTTGCGCCCGCGACCTCTGAGCCGCTAGGGCGACTAAGCCTGGGAACAAAATGACTAGGGTGACATCCTTAGCGAAAAGGGTACCATCGAGCTATAGCAAGAATGGTACTGTCGGGCCATTCCATATTCCAGTTCAAGTTGGGACGATGATGCTCACAACCGGTACTGATCAGACCCACCACTATGAACCCACAGGAATTCGACTGCCTCGACGACGCGGCCCTCAATCGTCGCATACAGTGTTTGGCAACAGCGGTACTCGTCCAGGCCATGGAAGACATGTGCGGCGGTACGATGCGAGAGCGTAGGGAGGCAATCGAATGGATTCGACGGCGTGATGTCGGCGAGTTTACCTTCGACCTGTGCTGCCGCTTGATTGACCGCGATCCGGAGACGGCGCAACGGCAGGCGCTTGCTCGCGGTGGCATCCGTGAACCGTTCTTTACTCAAATGATGGAACACGAATCATTCGAGCGACTCGCGGGCTGACCCCGGGTGCAGTAGCGGGTCTCCGCAATGAGGCCAACCCCTTCACCAAGGAGTCGCACGATAATCGGCTCCGGTGTCTCATGAGGCGCCTCGATCTGAAGCCTCTGAATCTCGCACATCGACATTGAGATCCTGCTGATCGCTCTCCGAGTTGTGCCAAACCAGCCGGCCAGCTCCATCGAGAACGATCCGAGGGCCATCGCGGCCATCGGAATTTCGACGAAGCAGGCCCACCACATAGGTGTCGCCGTCAAGGCGGCAGTGGACGACAGCGGCGCTCTCGGTAGTGTCGCCGCTCAAGTCAACCTCAGTTCCGACGGGGATGGGGACGGCGAGATGCAGCCCGAAGCCTTTCTTGGATCGGTCGATGATGCGTGCCCGTTCAGCACACGCACGGCCATCGGGATCGGTCCACTGCGCGGTCACAATCTCGAAGCCGGTAACCCGCGGCTGGCGTCGTCGTTCCCGCCCCGGTACGGGAATCGGCTTCTCGGGCGCAGCCACGATCGAGCCATCGGTTCGAGCCGGCGGCTTGTCCGCCCGTCGATCGATCTTTGGGCGCACGAGGTTAGGTTACCCCTCGACCCGGTCAGTTTCCATCAGTAATTCACACTAGAACAGGCGGCAATACGGACATGTTCGCGAACCTACGACCAGGCTCGGTGGTTCCGTGGGACTATGTGATAATACTGTCGTTCCGTGCTCTTATCGTCCAGAAAGGCCAAATGCCACAAGCACTCCTGACCGTCGAAACATCCCAGCTCGGCGGAAATAGACTGCACGACGGGAGTCTAGTTTGAACGACGAGATTGTCGAGTGTCGTATCCATCCCGCGATCGGGGTGGCTCGACTTGGGAATAGCCCAACGGATTCATTCATCGGACCTGAAGTGCCCGGCCGCTACCCCGAGCCGGCTGACGGGTTTCACGATGCGCAGGGCCGTATCGCTCGGCGATCAGCCCGCTTTCGGATCTACGGATACAACGCCGATGGGGAACTCGTCCGGGAAGTCACCTCCGGCGAAGCGAACATTACCTGGGCGGCCTACTTAGCCAACAAGAAGGCGGCGTGGTACAGGATCAACCTGCCCCTCGACATTCCAGAAGCCAAGGGCGAACTCGATCACCCGCACTCCCGTGGGCCGGACCGAAACCAGAGGCGCAATCGCGGGATCGCACCGAACAATTCCGCGGACCTGATCATCGATCCGGGGCCACGCCGTATCAGCGGCCGCAGCATCAATGCGGACGGTGGAGACCCACGCTTTTGCTTCGACAGCGGGCAGTTTCTCGGCATCACGGTACCGCTGGGTGAACTGCGCACCGACGAAGAAGGCCGCCTACTCGTAATAGGCGGATCCGGCGCATCCGGTACAACACTGCGTGCGCCGTTTAATCGGATACGGGATACTCGAAACAATGACTCCTGGTACGACGATACGTCGGACGGCCCCGTCACAGCGAGCGTCGTAATTGACGGCAAACCACTACCGGTGAAACCCGCCTGGGTCGTTGTCACGCCCCCGAAGTTCACTCCAGGGATTCGTCCGATCGTTTCGACATACGATCTTGTCCTGCAGGTCGCATCGCAACTAGATCCTGGTTATGTGCCCGCGACACCATCGTTTCAGGAACACATCTATCCGTTGCTTGAGACTTTCGATCTGAACCAGTGGGTCAATGCCGGCTTCTCGCGGGACTTCGGCTGGCAGGCGGTGGACAACCCCATCAGCGCCGAGAACAGGGCGCAACTCGGCGACAACTCCGAGGCAAACCGTGCGTTGCGCGAAGCCGTTTTGCAGCGTTTCCGCCGGGCTGACTACACTACGATGAACCGCGATGACTGGGCCCCCTACTTTGGTGACGGCTTCGACTCACCGGCCAAAGAGCCCCGCCAATGGCTTGCCATCACCGAGTTACAGTACGGCTGGCTTGAGCAATGGGCAGCGGGGAACTTCGAACCCGACAGTCAAGCCAAAGGCTCTCCGCCGGAGCATCTTGAAGACCTTCCCCTGCAGCGACAGCCCGGTGCCCTCGACCGCGCGCCGCTCGAAGGCTGCATCGGTGGCTCGTTTAAGCCGGGCTATGAAATGCCTTGGATCATGCGAGTTCCGATGCTCTACGAATCGCCGTTTCGATTGCGGCATCGCATCCGCCTGAATCCGGACCGCCCGCTCGCGCCAAGGGCACGTGCCTCGCGGCGTCCGTTGGCGGAGCGAAACTACGGCGCCGAAATGAACTCAGAAATCGCACTGAGCCCGAACGGTCCATTCGCCGCCAGCGGTCCGGGGGACATCACGAAGTGGATGGCCATCCCATGGCAAGGCGATGCCGCCTCGTGCCGCACATTCCCAAGCGGCGATCCCTACCTGCCCACGTTCTGGCCCGCCGCCATCCCGAACGACGTTTTGACGTGGGAGAGCTATCAAATCGTGATGGACGGACAGCTTGACGGCGAAGCGCGGCAGGGAGCTTTTCGCCAGCGTGAAAACTGGCTGCGGCGCCTTTCGTCGAGCTTCACGACCTCCTTGAACGACTTCAACCGCGAGTGGCACGAGTTCGGCCTTGTGACGAGGCAACCGGGTCCGGAGGGCGACGATTTTCCGGACTGGATCTACGTCGAGGGCCCCGATACCAGCAAATAGGGCTTCTCGCACACTGGGAATCACTTGACGGACTGCCGCCCTTCCTATGATGTCGCAGTGATTGGAGGTGGCCCCGCAGGATCCGTCGCCGCTCTTGAGATCGCTCGTTTGGGCCGTCCAGTCGCCTTGATCGCACGGGACGAGCCGGATAACGAGAAGGTCGGCGAAACCATCGCCTCCTCGATCCGACCGCTCCTCGACCGCCTGGGTGTATTGCAGGAGTTTCTCGACGAGAAGTTTCTACCTAGCTACGCCAATCGCTCGGTGTGGGCCAGCGATCAGCTCCTGGAGCACAACTTCATGGGCGACCCGTATGGACACGGCTGGCACCTGGACCGACGACGTTTTGACCGCATGCTGCTGGATGCGGCGAAGCGTGCCGGGGCCGATGTTCTTCCTGAGACTGCTGTGGTCGATTCCGGTCGCGCCGGGGCCGGGTGGCGATTGGAACTGCGCGGTCCGAATGGAAGCTCTTCGATTTCTGCGGAGTGGGCGGTCGACGCGACCGGCCGTGCGAGCTGGTTCGCGCGCCGGGTTGGGGTTGCTCGGCGATCCGATGACAAGCTGGTCGCCTCAACGGGCTTTTTCGGCCAACCACCCAGTCGGTTCGAAGACACAACGACGCTCGTCGAAGCCATGCCTGATGGCTGGTGGTATTCGGCCCCGCTGCCGGACGGGCGTCTCGTGGCCGCCTATTTCACCGACCCGGATCTGAGCCCCGGCGAGGTGCTAACCTCTCCGGAGGCTTGGCGACGTATGATGGCTTCGGCAACAGAGACGAACAAGCGCGCGATCCTCCATGGAGGCGTGCCACCTGAAAAGATGCACGTGCTCAGCGCGGGTAGTAGCCGACTGGACGCCTTCACCGGACGGAACTGGGTTGCCGTCGGCGATGCGGCCTTCTGTTACGACCCGGTCTCGTCTGGCGGCATCTCGGCCGCGATGGGTGGTGGAATCGATGCCGCCCAAGCCGTGGACAAGGCGATCGAGGGTGATGACGATGCGATTGAGCGATATGCAAAGCGGCTGCATCAGGCATACGATCGCTACCTGCGCTTGCTAGCGGCGTACTATCGAGACGAGAAGCGGTGGGTCAACCGTCCGTTCTGGAAACGCCGATCGAGTCGGCCAATGTTCGGTGAAGCGCCCGCCGCTTAGAGGACCCGCTCATGTGGATAACGCGTCATACCCATCTCTCGTTCGTAACGCTTCTCACTGCCGTCGCGATCGCCCTGGCTTTGTACGGCCCTACGTCGTCGACAAGCGCCGCCGACAAACTACCCGCTCCACTAAGCAAATACAAAGGCCGCCGAATCGCACAGACAATGAGCTTCCATGGTGCGCCATGGCTGATTCGCGAAGAGCGCGATCAAGAGGAAAACACAAAGCTCCTACTCGAGGCATTACAGGTCAAAGAAGGGCAAACGGTCGCCGACATCGGCTGCGGCAACGGTTTCTACACGCTGCAACTCGCGCGACTCGTCGGACCGCAAGGCCGAGTACTCGCGGTCGATATCCAACCTGAGATGCTCAAACTATTGAATGAGCGGGCGTCCGAAGCAGGCATCGAGAACATTGAGCCAGTCCTCAGTACCCCGGCCGACCCGAAGCTGCCCGCCGGCGAGGTGGACCTTGTCTTGCTGGTCGATGTCTATCACGAATTCGCTTATCCGGAACAGATGCTGAGAGCGATGCGGACGAGCCTCAAGCCGACGGGGCACGTCGCCCTGGCGGAGTACCGTATGGAGGACCCCTCAGTGCCGATCAAGTTGCTCCACAAGATGAGCAAGAAGCAGATCCTCAAGGAACACACCGCGAGCGGCTTCAAACTCGCTCGCGAGTTCGACGAACTACCCTGGCAACACTTGATGTTCTTCGGTCGGTCGGATTGAGCGTGGTCACGCTACCAACTCACTTCGATTTAGGAGATAAGCATGGCGAACATTCAAGCAACAAGCATCGAGAACCTGCAAGTACTCATTCGATCGAGCACCGCTGGGTTCATCGCCGACGAGCCACCGGACATCGGCGACGGCCTCGGCCCGGACCCCTATGAGTTGCTGCTGGCCGCGCTGGGGAGTTGTACTGTGATGACCTTGCAACTCTACGCGCGACGCAAGAAGTGGCCGCTTGAGAAGATCGATGTGGAACTATAGCACAACAGAGTCCACGCCAGCGACTGCGACGACTGTGACCAGGACGGAGGTTTCGTCGAGCGGATCGAAGTGAAACTCCATGTAGAAGGCGACCTGGACGAGAAACAACGGGAGCGGCTGGCCTACATCGCTACGCGCTGCCCGGTTCACAAGACGCTGGCGTCCGGCCCTCACATCGTGCACACTATGGTTTCGTAGCCGCGCGACCCGGTTTGGGTCGTGAGATGGTGGGCTGGCAGAGGGAGAACGATATGGCGGCAAGAGATCCTCAGGATTTCGACAACCACGTGGTGATACCGAAGGGACTGATCAAGGTGGCCCTCCCGATCTTTATTGGCGTCATTTGTTCGGTCGTTGGTCTATTCATGGTGAAGTCCATCGCGGGCCTGTGCCTGATCGGGACGGGAACCGTGCTGGTCGGCGGAGGCGCGATCGCAGGCCTCGCGCTTTGTCGGGGCTACTGCACGAAACTCCAAGACCGCATCATCCGTATGGAGATGGGTGTTCGCCTGGAGAAACTTCTGCCCGCCGACTTGCGCTCAGCGATTCCGAACCTGACGATCCCACAACTCGTCGGACTGCGCTTCGCTTCCGACCCCGAGATGCCGAATCTGGTTCGCAAGGTCGTTGCCGACAACATCGAAGACCGCAAAGTCATCAAGAAGATGGTTAGCGATTGGCAGGGCGACTACGACCGCGTGTAGCCTCGGTGGCGTGGATCTCAGCGCAACATTTGCTCCGCGCCCGCTCTCATAAACAAGAAGTCGCCGCCGACGGTCATGAACTTGGCGCCTTTGGTGTGCCACTGGCGGACTTCGTCCATCGAGCCCGCCGTCATACCGAAGGGCATGCCGCGAGCTTCGGCGGCTTCAAGGATGCGACCGCACGACGCCAGCACCTCAGGTGTTCGGGCGAAAGTCGTCCACGAATCAGCCCCGCCTTTCGAACCACCCGATGAGCTCGTCAATGACTGGCCCGGTTCCAGCATTGAGAACGCCAGGTCGTTGGGACCCACGAATACTGCATCCACACCGGGTACGGCAAGCATCTCGTCGATCTGCTCGACACCGACCTGGCTCTCGATCTGGATGATGAGGGTCGCCTGGCGGTCGGGATCGGCCATGTATTCCGCCGCCGCGAAGCTGTAGCGGGCCGCCCGATACGGCCCGAAGCTGCGCCGGCCCGTTGGCGGAAACTTCGCGGCGTCAACGGCGCGACGCGCGTCATCAACCGAGTTCACCATCGGCACGAGAACCGCGTCAACACCTTGATCAAACAGCCAGTTGATGTTGTGGTAATCGTTCTGTGTGGCCCGGACAACCGGCGTTACCGGCGAGTTCGCGAACGCACCCAGCAGCGCCGGAAAATCCGATTGCGTGATCTCAGAATGCTGCAAGTCGAGGATAAGGAAATCGAGTCCCAGGTGGGTCATGACCTCGGCGGCGGCAAAGCTCGAAAACGAGCACCAGCCGCCGACGAGGCCGGATTCATTACGAAGGCGTTCGGCAAAGGGTTCGCGCATGGGGCCTATTGTAGTCAGATTCGTCGCCAGACTGGCAAGCTGACATGGAGCCTCGAAGCGGGCGCGGATTGCAGTAACCTAGTTACTATGTGGCGCCTGGACCAGGGGAGAGCGGCGGGGGTGACATTCGTGCTTCTGGGGCTAGCCCTCGGACCTGGCAACCTCCTGCTCGCTGCAAGTGAAACCGACGAGTTATTTGAGACAAAGGTGAGGCCACTCTTCGCCGCGCAGTGCCAAGTCTGCCATGGCGAAAAGGAGCAAATGGGCGGACTCGATCTGACGCGGCGCGCGGGCCTCGATCGGGATAACGGAGCCGAGCCCGTCATCGTCCCCGGGGATCCCGAGGCCGGTTCGCTGATTCGCGCAATTCGGTATGAGTCGAAGATCAAGATGCCGCCGACCGGGAAACTCTCCGACGGGGAAATCGCGGACTTGACCGCGTGGGTTCGCACGGGCGCACCCTGGCCGGAGCCGAAAGTATCTCAACGTTCGGAGCAGAACGCTGGCGCTTTCACCGACGAAGAGAAGTCGTGGTGGTCGTTCCAGCCGGTTGCGCACCGTGAGCCACCGACGGTTGGGAATACGGACTGGGTGCGGAGTCCGATTGACAACTTTGTCCTGGCCCGACTTGAGAAAGAAGGCTTCGCACCCGCCGCGGAGGCGGACAAGCTAACCCTGTTGCGGCGCGTCACCTACGACCTGACCGGCCTGCCACCTACCGAACGCGAGGTCGCGGACTTCCTGGCGGATGACTCGCCAAAGGCTTACGAGAATGTCGTCGAACGGCTGCTCGATTCATCCCGCTACGGCGAACGCTGGGGACGTCACTGGCTCGACGTCGCTCGCTACGCCGATTCGACCGGCGTTGACGAGGACCATAAGTACCCCTATGCGTGGAAGTATCGCGATTACGTCGTGGACGCTTTCAACGACGACATGCCGTTTGACTGCTTCATCGAGGAACAGATCGCGGGTGACTTGCTCCCCGCCGAAACGCCGGGCGCGGTGAACGAGCAGGGCATCATTGCGACGGGGTTCCTGGCGCTGGGGCCGAAGCTGATTGCTGAGCAAGACAAGAAGAAGATGCTCTACGACATGATCGACGAGCAGATCGAAGTCGTGGGCAAGGCCGTGCTCGGGCTGACGCTGCAATGCGCGCGCTGCCACGATCACAAGTTCGATCCGATCCGGCAGCGTGACTACTACTCAATGGCATCGATCTTCCGAAGCACGAAGCAAGTCGTCGATTGGGAGGCGCATGTCTCCGCGCTCTACTTCGCACCCTTGGTCCCGGATGCAGAGGCGGATCGGTATTTCTCGCACCAGAAGCAGATCGGGCTCAAGAAGCAACAGGTCGCGAACATCGTCGATGAGCAGACCGCCGCTCGTGTGATGCGTTCATTGCCCGAGTTACCGAAGTATCTCGTCGCGGCCCGGGAAGTTGCGAGGATGCGCAAGCCGGGCGCTTCAGCCCCGGTTGCGACGGGAGAAACCGCGGCCGGTCCAGCCACCACCGACGCCGTCAAGCACGCCGCATCCAAGTATGCACTCAACCCCGACATGCTTGGCAGATGGGTAAAGCATCTAAAGCCGACCGCCGAAGTCCGGCCCCACCTTGATCGCCTGATGCAAGCCACCGCAGCGAAGTTGCCGGCGGTCGCGGAGGAGTATCGCAAAGGGTTCGAAGAGACCGCCTCAAAGCGCTACGGCGATCTGACGGAGTGGCGCAGCAAGTTCAACGAGGCCTTGGCAAAGGAAGAAGAGCCTCCCGAGAAGCCGATCTTCTTCGCCGGACAGAATCGATTCTTCACCGAGACGATTGCTGGAAAAGGGCCGCTAGGCGTTGCGAAAGAGGATCGTGAGAAGATTTTCTCGCCGGAGTCGATGGCGCGGCTCGCGAGTCTTGAAACGGAACAAGAGGCACTGGAGAAAACGCTCCTCGTGAAGCCGCCCATGGCGAACGCTGTGGCCGAAGAAGAGCCTTACCAGCAGCACGTATTCATTGGTGGCAACGTGCGCGCATTGGGCGACGAAGTGCCGAAGGCGTTTCCGGCCGTGCTGACACACGACGAGCAGCCGGAGATTTCGAGCGTGAGTGGACGTCTGGAATTGGCCCTCTGGCTCTCGAGCGGCGACAACCCACTCACAGCGCGCGTCATGGTGAACCGCATCTGGCAGTGGCATTTCGGTGAAGGGCTCGTACGGACACCGAACAACTACGGACGGTTGGGCGCGTTACCGACTCATCCCGAACTGCTCGACTTCCTCACTTCGGAGTTTGTACGACGAGACTGGTCAGTGAAGCAGATGCACCGCCTGATCTTGCTTTCAAGTGCCTACCGCATGAGTACGGAGACGACAAGGCAGGCCAGCAAGAAAGATCCTGACAACCGTCTCCTGTCGCATTTCAGCCGCCGCCGCATGTCGGCCGAAGAGATTCGCGATTCGCTCCTTGCGATCGAAGAAACAATCGATTTCGGCATGGGAGGGACTCTGCAAACAGGCGTCGGGCAAGGGATGACGACGACCGATCAGCTCCCGCCCTTCGACGTATCAAAGAGCGATCGGCGTACGTTGTACCTGCCGTTACGGCGGGCCAATATCCCGAAACTGCTGACGCTGTTCGATTTCGGCGACGCCACGACAAGCAGTGGCGCGCGGGCCAGCACCAACGTCGCGCCGCAGGCCCTGTTCATGATGAATAGCGATTTCGTCTCGCGCGTCACGGAGAACCTCGCGCGTCGATTGCTGGCCGAGCGGCGCACTGCGGACGAGGAGCGTGTGCGTCAAGTCTGGCTCGCGACGCTCGGCAAGGAACCTACATCAGACGAGGCTTCCGAAGCGCTCGACTACATCCGCGCGTTTGAGAGCGAGGCCGCCGAAAAGGATCTTCAAGAGGTCGAGACTTCGCGGCAAGACGGATCGCACCGCTCGCCCGACTATCCCGCCTACTACTATGGGGGGGCGACGCTGGCCGCGTGGCAGAGCTATTGCCGCGTCCTGCTGGCATCGAACGATTTCATCTACATCCAATGATGCCGTTTAAGAAATCACCGATATCTCGCCGGGCGCTCCTGCGGCAATCCGCCTGCGGATTCGGCATGTTGGGCCTGCGCGGACTGCTTGCCGCCGAAGAAGCGCGTGACCCGTTAGCCCCGAAGCTGCCGCACATTCCGGCGCGGGCCAAGCGGGTGATCTTCCTGTTCATGCACGGCGGGCCGTCGCATCTCGACATCTACGATCCCAAGCCGAGGCTCGAACGCGACCACGGCAAGCCGCTGCCGTTCAAGCGTCCGCTCACGTTCGCTGAAGAGCAGGTGGGCGGGGTGTTGAAATCCCCGTTTGCATTCAAGCAGCACGGCGAGAGCGGCATCCCGCTCAGCGAACTGTTTCCAAACCTGGCGAACCACGTCGATGAGATGTGCATCATCCGCTCCATGGTGGGCGACAGCGTGGCGCATGGCGGCGCACTGATGCAACTTCACACCGGCACCAACACGTTCACGCGGCCCAGTTGGGGATCGTGGGTCGTCTACGGCCTCGGCACCGAGAACCAGAACCTGCCGGGGTTCATCACCCTCAAACCAACGCTCTTTCACGGCGGCGCGAAGAACTACTCCGCCGGGTTCCTGCCCGCCGCTTACGAGGGCACGGCGATCGGCTACGCGGCGCTGGGGCCGGACGACCTGAAACAGCCCATCCAGTATCTGGAACGCAAGGGCATGTCGCCGGACTTGCAACGGTTCGAACTCGACATGCTGCAGAAGATGAATCGGCGCAGCGCCGAGCAGGCGCAGTTTGATCCGCAGCTCGAAGGGCGAGTTCAGGCTTTTGAATTGGCGGCGCGTATGCAGACCGAAGCGCCGGAATCCTTCAATATCAATCAGGAATCAGAGGCGACGAAGAAGCTCTACGGACTCGACAACGAAGAGACGCGCGACTTCGGTTGGCAGTGTCTGGTTGCGCGGCGGTTGTCGGAGCGCGGCGTGCGGTTCGTGCAGGCATCGCATACCTATCGCGTAGGAAACCCGGTCGGCTGGGACGCCCATTCGAACCTGATCCCAAATCACGTCGGCCGAGCGAAGCAGGTCGATCAGCCGATCTCCGCACTGCTCACCGATATGAAGGCCCGTGGCTTACTCGATGATACGCTCATCGTTTGGAGCGGCGAGTTCGGCCGGACGCCGGTCGCGCAGTCGGGCGACGGACGCGACCACAACCCTTACGGCTACACGTCATGGATGGCGGGCGCGGGCGTCAAGCACGGCTTCATCTACGGCGCGACAGATGAGTTCGGCTACCACGCCGTCGAAGACCGCATGCATATCCATGACTTGCATGCAACCGTGCTGCATATCCTCGGCCTCAACCACAAGAAGCTCACCTGCTTCCACGGTGGCCGCGATTTCCGATTGACCGATGTGGCGGGCAATGTGGCCGAGAAGTTGTTGGCCTGATCGGCGCCTACGCCTCCGCCGCGTACTTTTTCACCGCATCCTCATCCAGCTCGACTCCCAGCCCGGGCTTATCGGAAACGATCGCATAGCTATCCTTGATCTCGATCGGATCAACGATCAAGTCATCGACTCGCTGATAGCTGAGAATGTCGCTGGGATAGGTGCAGTTGCCCGCCGCCGCGCAGGCATGCAGATACGTCGCGTCGCGGATGCCCATGTCATGCGAAGAGCCGTGCCACACGTCGTACCCCATGGCTCTCGCGATGTAGCAATTGGACACAAAACGGGGCATGCTCGCCGGAGACGTATTGAACATGTCGACAGCGTCCGCCGAGTAGGCCTTGATCATCTCCAGTGGATTGCTCTGGTGATGGCAAACCATGTAGCTCGCCTGCTCCTTGAGCTTGCGGTAGCCCTCATGATCCTTCTTCGGGAAGGGATCCTCGAGGACCATCATGTTCCCAATCTCGTCCAGCTTCTTCGCGAGCGGCAGACACTGCTCGTAGGTGTAAAAACGCTCATTCGGGTCGACGATCACCTTGATACCGGGGGCTTCGTCGGCGATGGTCTGGATCACATCCACAACCGGGTCTTCGAGCTTGCACTTGATCTTGATCGTGGTGAAGCTGCCCGCTTTGGCGCGCTGGGCGACGCGCTTCATGTCCTCGGCGTTCTTGCGGCCACACCAGTAGCCCACGAGTACTTTCGATTGCGCCAGGCCGCCGAGCAATCGATATACGGGCCATTCGACGGCTTTGCCGACGATGTCGTACAGCGCCGATTCGAATACCTCGTAGCCGTGACGGTCGGGTAGATCGATATCCGTGAGGTTGAAGTCGAAGACATTCTTGCCGATGATGGCGTCGGCGGTCTTGCGAATCATCGCGCCATCGGCACCGCGGTTGCTCTCGCCGATACCGACAATGCCGGCATCCGTATGGACCTTCATGATCCACTTCGGCACCATATCGAACGACGGCACTTCAACAAACTCGGGGCTATAGATAATGTCGTCCTGCATCGGCGCAGCGACGGGGAACATGTCGATCTTGGTGATCTTCAGACGGTCATTCTTGCCGACAGCGTTCTCAGGGAGAGCCGCGCAACCCGCGGCGGCCCCGGCGGCTCCGATAAGAAAGCGGCGGGAGAAGGTATTGTTCTTCATGGAAAATTACTCCTGGAGGGAAAGCTAGCCGCATCCAGTCTAGCGAGTCAGCAGGGCGGCGGGCAGCGGACCTACAGCTTATTCCGCAGGCGCGGGAACTCGCGGAAGATCATGACGCCAACGTACAGACCGGCAGCGACACAGATGCCACACGAGATGATGACGGCTGCTCCGAGCATCAGGCTGTCCTCCCCTTGCGATAGCCGTAGGCTACCGTCCAGAAGGCCAACTGGTTCGCCACCAAACCGGCCACCAGTGACGGTACGCCGTAAGGGATACCGAGACCCCACTCCCAAATGGCGGCGGCAACTGCCCCCGCGATGATGCCGGCGAGGCCGCTGGCCTTGGGCACACCCTTCCACAAGAGTCCGATGACCAACGGCGTAACCACCGTCGGCGCCCACATCGTGTAGACGATGAGCAGCGCCTGTACGAGGCCAGGGACCAGCAGGGCAAAGATGATCGCGATCACGCCGATCGCGCCCACTGCGTACTGGCTGTACCTGAGCAGCGTCTCGTCGCTCGCATCCGGTCGGATCAACTGATAGATGTCGATCGAGAACGCCACCGATGCCGAGTGCAGGCAACTATCCTGCGAACTCATGATGATGCCGAAGATGCCCGCGAGCACCAGTCCGAGTATACCGACGGGCAGGTACATCTCCATCGTCTTGAGAAAAATCGTGTCACCGGTGAGGCCGGGCAGCGACGCGCCGCCGATCACCCCGATCGTCACGACGACGAACATCCAGGGGAAGCCGTAGAGTCCCGCCGCCATGAAGCCACTACCGGCTTGTTTAGGGTCGCAGGCGGCGAGGGCGCGAACACAGTACGGCGGCAGTAGGATCTCACCGAAGAAGAACGCGACGAACAATCCCCATAACTCGCCGGGCGGATAGCCGCCGTGCCACGTGAAGTGCAACTCCGAAACTTTGCCGGCCAGCGATCCTATATCGAATAGGAAGCCCGAGAAGTAGATGACGCTGGGGATCGCGATGGCCAGCACCGCGAACTGAATCGCGTCGGTGAGCATGACCGTCTTCACTCCGCCCCAGGCGGCGTAGAAGATCACCGGGAGCGTACCGACGATGATCACGGTCTCGGCGGGGATACCGGTGAAGTTGGACACGACCTCGCCGAAGGCACGCGCGATGAGTCCGACGACAAAGGAGTTAAACAGAAACGAGAGGATGCCGGTGATCCAACGGACAGGCTTCCCGTAGATCTCCCCCATCACGTGCCCGACACTGTGACACTGCGAGTACTCCCGCAGACGCGGCGCGACCCACTTACCGACGAGGATCGTCTGCAGCGGCACCATCAGCGCGATCAGGTACCAGACGTAGCCTCTTTCGGCCGCGCTAGCGGCAATGCCGAGCGTATAGGCGGGACCGATATAGGTGGCGCTCAGCGTCGCGAAGACCATCGCCCGCGGTACGTCGCGCGACGCCACGGTAAAGTCTTCAAGCAGCCGCGTTCGGCGCGCTTTGACAGTAATGAGTACAAGCGCGCCAATGTAGAGGGCGACGACGGTCCAATCAAGCCAATGCATCAGGGGAGGTCACAGTATCCGTAGCGTCACGCCTCAAGTCAAGCGGGGATGCGGCTCGCAATGCGAAAGTCGTTACAAGCCCCGCGTAACCCTGACAAGACCCCAGCCGAAACGAATGATGTGAAGATCCGCACGTTTGGCACGCTGCTGTTGCTGCTCGCGTCCGTCGCCATGGCCTACGGGCAATTGGGGCCAGGGCCGTGGAAGACAGACCTTTCGAAGAAGACGATCGATCTGCGGGAACTGCGCTCAGGCGGTCCGCCCAAGGACGGTATTCCCGCCATTTTCGAGCCGCGCTTCGTCGGTGTCGATGAAGCCGAAGCGTGGATCGCGGACAAAGAGCCCGTCTTGATGGTGCGGTACGCCGGCGAAGCCCGTGCCTACCCTTTACAGCTCCTAATCTTTCACGAGCTGGCGAACGACCAGATCAGCGACCTACCGATCCTCGTCAGCTACTGTCCGCTGTGCAACAGCACCATTACGTTCGATCGGTGCATCGACGGCGTCGTGCATACGTTCGGCGTATCCGGGATGCTGCGTAACAGCGACATGGTGATGTACGACCGCCAGACGGACTCGCTATGGCAGCAGCTCACTGGAGACGGGCTCGTCGGAGAGCACACAGGCAAACAACTGCGGCTCGTCTCAAGCCAAGTCGTACCGTGGGACAGCTTCGCGAAGAACTTCCCCGACGGCAAGGTGCTCAGCCGCCGGACCGGCCACGCCAGGCGTTACGGAACCACCCCGTATGGAGGATATGAGTTTTCAAACCGCCTCATGTTTCCTGTGCCCGTCACGCGACGAGTCAACGTGCGCCCCATGGAGCGGATGCTAACGCTCACCGTTGCGGGCACGTGCGCGCGTATACCTTCGACAGCTTGCGAAGGCATAAGGTGACAGAAGGCAAAATCAAGGACCACCGCTATGTCGTTTTCTATGAGCCGACGGCTCTTACGACAATGGACACGCGCAGCATCGCCGACTTGCGGGCCGTGGGATCGGTGGGCGTTTTCTCGATGGAACTTGATAGCGAGAGACTGAAGTTCGAGTTTAAGAACGGCAAGATCTTCGACAAGGCCACGAGAAGCACGTGGGACTTTCTGGGGCGGGCCGTTGACGGACCGCTCGAGGGCAAGCAGCTCGAGTCGATCGAGCACGGCGTCTACTATGCGTTCGCTGTGCTGGCGTTCTATCCCAACGCGGAACTAGTCGGGGTACGCCCGGAGACGATTCAGACACCCGCAGGCGGCTTAGGACAGCAGCCTCAGCAGCCAAGAGTCGAGGGGCTGCCCTAATCTGAAACTTGGATTCTCAAGACTAGAGCCGAGGACAACAACCGCTTCTCGGACGTGCGGATTCATTGACCCTGCCGGGTCGGTCAGCGCAGGCTCACGCCTTCCGCTCTCGACTACCGAACATCGATGATCGCTTTGACGAGGCCGGGGCGGCCGGGGAGATCGTGAAAGCGCCGCGTAACCTCGCCCAACTCAAGCCGGTGTGTAATCCAGGGTGTCGTGTCGATCTTGCCATCTTCGATAAGGCCGATGATCCGAGGGAACTCGTGGCAACTGTTGCGGCTGGCCAGCACGGTGACTTCTTTGCGGTGCAACTGAGGGTCATCGAACGAGATGCGCCCCTGGACTAAGCCCACCAAGACGAGCCGTCCACCGGGGGCGACGTAATCGAACGCCGCTTCCATTGCGTTTGAGTTGCCGGTCACATCAAAGACCACATCGGCGGGCTGACCATCGTACTCCGCAATGACATCCACCCCGAGGTTGCGGACAAAATCTCGACGCGACTCGTTGAGTTCGAGTACGCGCAATTCAGGACCGGCGAGCCGGGAGAACTGGATCACACCGAGGCCAATCGGACCCGCGCCGACAATGAGCACCGTTTCTCCCGCCTTCACCTGACTGCGCGCAACGGCATGCGCCCCGATACCGAGGGTTTCGACGAGAGCGAGTTGATCGAGTCATAGTTTCCCCGAGCGGTGGAGCAGCTCGACCGGGACGCTCAACAACGGACGCATGCCTCCATCCACATGGACGCCGAGAACCTTCAAGTCGGCGCAGCAGTTCGGCCGGTTCAGTTCACAGGCGCGGCAAACACCGCAACTCATGTAGGGCTCGGCCGCGCAGCGCTCCCCGGCCTTGATGCCCAGGCTATTCGACGGCGCCTCAATCACCTCAACGCCGAGTTCATGCCCCAAGACACGTGGATAGGTAAAGAACGGCTGACGCCCGGCGAAGGCATGCAGGTCGGTGCCGCAGACGCCGATGCTCCGGATCGCTACAAGGGCATCAGCTTCTGAAGCAACAGGCGTATCGGTTTCGCGCTCGCCGAACTCTCCGGGCTTATGGAGAACGATCTCTTTCATACGCGGAATGATCTAAATTCCTTCTCGTGAATGAGCAAAGGGTGATTCCGGTGTTCGGCACCGCCTAGCATCCTAGGCAAACACCTGCTTGCGAACGAGATACTTGCTGACGGCGTCGTGATTCAGCGTGTATCCGAGCCCCGGCCGGTCCGGGACGGCGTAGGCACTCTCTTCCAGCCGGAAGGGTTCATTGACCAACGTGTCGATCCAAGAGTAGGGTCCAACAAGGTCATAAGCCTTTGTCAGATGCGGCATGCAGGCGGCGACGTGCAACCCCATAGCGCATCCCGGACCGTAGGCGACCGTCTGCGACCAACCATCGAGCCCGAGTTCATGGGCCAGGTGCGACATGCGGAGGACCTGCAAATGACTGTCGTGGCCAACGATGGCGTGATCAAGACCTCGCGACTCAAAGACGGGCACCAACATCTGGTGCGGGATATGGTCGGCGATCGGGAGGTGGATCGACTCGCGCAGCCGGCGCCACTCCGACCACGAGCCCGCAAAGGCCGCTTTGTTGATGGGGCTCTCGAGCGAGTCCATCGCGTGGCCGCGCAGGCGACGCGCCACTTCCTGCGCTGCCCAGGTTTCGCGTAACCTCCAACGGATGTCCGGCCGCACGAGCATATCGGGGACAACTTTGTGGATTGCCTCAATGCGATCCACGACGTAGCGAATCCGCTTCTCGTCTGTGTCCTCACGGGCGGTGATGCACTTCATCTTGTAGATTCGGAAACCCTGATCCCAACCCCACTTCGCTTGGTCGGCGGTGTTCTCCGGCGTCTTGTATCCGGTCGTTTGGGCGACAAGAATGCGGTCGCGCAGTTTGCCGCCAAGCAGTTGCCAAATCGGAACGCCGAGCGCTTGTCCCCGCAAATCGAGCACGGCCTGCTCAAACGCGCCGGCGAGTGCAACACCGGGGTTTCGGAGGTTCGTCTTCATCACGTCGCGGCCAATCCACGACGACAGGTCGGCGGCGATGACATCCGGCCGACGGAAGACACGTGTAAGGCCGACAAGCCCCTGATCGGTTTCGACCTCTACGACGCAGTTATCCGCGCGTTGGTGCTCCGGCTGGCCGTAGAAGTCATCCGACCACCACCATTTGCGCTCGGGGACGTTGACCACATACAACGTCAGCCGGGTAACCTTCAGCGAGCCCGCGACGGCATTCTGGCGGGCTCCCCAGCCAGGGTTGGCCCCGAACAGAGCGGAAGCAGACACCCCCAGAGCGGTTTGCAGAAAACGGCGACGGCGGATATTGTTCGACATGGCGGTACGCGGGGTGCTTGCCGCTAGGTGAGGGCCTCGCTCACCCTCGCGGATCAAGCTTCTCGTCCACGATTATAGACCACTCAGCGGACCGAGGAGCGAACCATATCGAGAGCCTTCCGGGCCGTCTCACGCAGCGAATCGTCGTCGGCTTCCGCGACCTGCTCCAGGTAGCCGACGCCCTCTTCGATCCGCCCGAGCGCGAGCAGAGCGATCCCGAGGTTGCTCCGCGCCATGAGAACGCCGGGGTCGATCGCGAGCGTCTGCTGAAAAGCCTTTGCAGCCTCGGCGTACTTTGCCTGTTCAAAGTAGAGCGTCCCCAGGTTGAGGTGAGCGTCGGCGAAGAAGATATTGGCCTTGGCGGCCTTTAGGAACGATTGCTCGGCCTCGGCAAATTGCTGCATGTCGATATAGGCGAGGCCCAGGTTGTTGTAGGAATCGGCGGAATAGCCTTCGTCGAGTTCGATGGCTTTCCGCAAGAGCTGGGCCGCCTCTTCAGGCCGTCCCGTGTCGGCCAGCATGTTTCCGAAATTGTTGTACGCCTGCACGTACTCAGGATCGAGTTCGATGACGCGCCGATAGCTTTTCTCAGCGTCCTCGACACGGCCTAGTTTGACTTGCATTTCTGCGAGTTCGAAATACGGCTCCGGATGATCAACGGCCGCCTGGATCAGCGCCGACTCCAGCTTCGACACGGCCTGCGTGTCCGCAGTTTCTTTGGCGTGGCCGATTGCCCAATAGATGTCCTTCAGCGGACCCGATAGCTCAGCCCCGCCAGGGAAGTGGACCAGGGAGCCAGCCTCCCAGTCCATATTCTCGTCGGCGTTCTCCTCAAGAGGCGCCAGCAGATCCCGGTCCGGCTTCGACCGCTGAATCAGGTGGTCGGTCATCACGACCCTCACGACGTCTTTCGTACGTCGCTCCGGCATGTGGCATTGGACGCAGTCCGTTGTATGAAAGGCGCTCTCGACCTCATGGCAGCCGAGGCAAACCAGCCGATAGTGGGCGGCGCGTTCTTCGGGCGGCAGCGACCTGTGCGGGTCGTGGCAGGTGGTGCAAGTCATGTCTCCGCTTTGCTGAAAACACTCGGACTTGCGCAGCCGGTAGGCAGCACTGACGATCAGAAAATCGTCCTCGTGCCCGGCCCCTTCGTTGTAGTCGTAGTGAACAGCATAGTCGCCAAGCGGCTCGCCTGGACGATACGAATAGAACGACCGACCGAAGCGGCGAATCGACTTGGGTGTACGGAACGGCGTTTCGAGATGGCATTGCATGCAGACATCGAGTTGCCGGTCGACGCTGAGTCGAGCCGGGTTGGTAACCGTGGCGCGTACCTGGTCAAGCGAGGTCGGAACGCTTGCCTCGCGGATGTGTTCCTCCCCGGGGCCATGGCAGCGTTGGCAATCGATGCCCATGGGGATTGTGCCGCGAAAGCTCGGGTCGTGGTCCCATCCGGGGCGGTCCGCTTTCATCACGCCAAGCGGATAGCCGTTGTGACAGAACATACAACGCTTGGTGATGATGCGTGTAAAGCCAGGGTGGTCAGGCTTGTCATAGCCGGGCACCAGACCCCAGCTTTTCTCTTGCGAGTACCAGCCGATCGGCAGGGCCACCATACGCCCGTCGGGTGTTTGGTGGATGTAACTGCGGGCACGCGCCCCGGAACCCATGACGTGGGTGATCTCTTTTTCAAATTCGTGGACTTGGCGGTCTTGGGCATCGAGTTGGTAACGGCGGACGAAGAACTTGTCGTCGCGCTGCGTCATTTCGTAATGGCGCTGGGATGGCTCGTGATAGTAGGTGTTGTTGCCGGTCCAGTCTTCGATCGTCTTGTCGGGATCGGGCAGATAGAAGGCCCGGCCCATCGTAGTCTTCTGATACCCGTCGTAGACCTGCTGGTGACAGGAGCGGCAGGCGACGGCATCGACATACCCCGCAGCGCTGTCGTTATCCGCACCTGGAAGGGCCATGGCGAGCAGAAACAGCAGAAGGAGTCGTGCGACGGGGGTCATCTTTTCAATAGCCCTAGTCTTTCAGTAGCCCCGCGAGGGCTTCGGCCAGTGTTTCGGCAACGAGGCCGTAGCCTTTACGCGTGCAGTGGATGTTGTCCGCGAACAGATCCGCGTCCTTCCGCGCACGAAACGCCGGAACCAAATCCACGACCTTGACCTGTTCCTCACGGCCAACGCGGCGGATGATCTCTTGTCGGTCAATCACTAAGGAGTCGCCCATCTGACTTCGGGCGGGCCAAACCTGGAATACGGCCTTACTTCCCTTCTCCCGACACCATGCGGCAATCAGCCGTAACTGCTCGGCGAACTCTTCGTAGTTGAGACGTTGCCGATTGCCCGGTGTCGCCCGGCGCCAGAGCTGCGTGAAGCGCAGGCTACTGAAATCACCGCTGCGTTCGGCGGCGAGCAACTCTTCATGTTCGGCATCGCTCAGGTGGTCCCAGATGCTGCGGCCGTTCGGCCAGAACGTCACGACCACGATATCGGGCGGCACTTGCAGTTGTTCGAGCAAGACCCTTCCTTGGAATATCGAATAGCCAGGAACGCCGGCGTTAACGGCGCGGATCGCAAGGTCGTGTTTGCCGGCAAGTTGCTGTTGGGTGTGGGCCGGAAAGGTTTCGTCGTCATCGACGGGAATCCCAAACGTACATGAGTCACCAATGAAGAGAGCTGTTGTCTGGGCATCGTTCGAACCCGGTACGCGCCGCCGGCCCTCCGCATCCGTCGAGACCGTAAACGGATACTCCCTATCGGGAAGCTTCTCGGACGCCTTCACATTCTTGAGGTTCTTGATGAGACGCCAAAACAGTTTCTCGTCGGGCTCGAACAACTGCTCGGTACCCGGAAAGACGTCGAGGTTGGTTACGAGAAAGTTCCAACGCGCGTTTTCGGCTGCGGCGAGCGGGAGCACGGCGGCTCCCGAAACGAACAGAACCATCGCAATACAGAGGGACACGAGAGCGGCGTTGGCGCGCCGGTCTCGCCGTTTCGAAACGCGTTGCGGTGGGACGGAGGAGGTCATGGCGAAGCGGCGAGCTGCCGCAGGGCGGCCTGAGCGGCAGCGCGCAGACGTGCGTCTCCATTATCGAAAGCGAGCCGATAGTGCCGCCGGGCACGGGCCGTATCACCTTGATAAGCCAGCAGCGACCCCAGGTTCATGTGCGCCGTTGCGTAGGTCGGGTCCAGCTCTACCGCTTTCTCTAGCTCCGCGACACCTTCATCGAAACGGCCGAGGTCGCCGAGCGTGGCACCGATGCCGGCATGGATCTTCGCCGACCCGGGCTCGCTGACAAGGGCCGCCTGATAGTGCTCGAGCGCCTGCTCAGGTTTACCGCCGCGAGCTAACGCATCGCCAAGGTTCGTATGCAGAGTTGTGAGGGTGGCGTCACGACTGTAGGCACTGCCCGGTATGAGTGGCGAACGCGACGTGGATTCCGTAAGGGCCTCCACCTCGTCCCTGAGAGCCAGCGCCTGCTCGTACTTCCCGATGGCACCGGGATAGTCTCCGAGAGATGCCAACACTCCGCCCCAGTTACTGAAGACCTTCGATGAGTCCGGCATTAGCTCCGCCGCTTTTCTGTATTCGGCGACGGCGTCATCGAGACGGCCCTGCCGCCAGAGCGCGTTTCCGTAGTTGTAGTGCGCGTCACCTACGCCCGGTACGGCGGTTGCGAGCGATTCCATCGCGGTGAGTTCGCGGTCGGGGCTATTGATCTCGAACACGGCCAGTACGACGACAATGGCCGCGAGGTATGCGGCCTGGATCATTCCCTTCCGCGCCGACTGCATCTTTCGAACAGCTCGTTGCACTTGTGCTTTGGCGGTGGCCAGTTTGCCTTGTCCGGGCTCTTCGGCGAGTGGGATATCGAGACCCTCGCGTGTCTCAGGCTCCCGCATCTTCCAGATAAAGCCGTCGTAGTAGTAGTGCAGCGCATTCGAGGTGAAGATGAGAGCGATGAGGACGCGGCTGACGAGTTCTCCGCTGAGATAGTTGGGAAGCAGGTTGAGGCTGCCGTATCCGAAGATCAGCGCCGTGTAGAGAATCGCGAGGCTCCAACGCGGCCGGAACAGGAACCGGGTGAACGACCTAACCGAGCCCTGCCGGTCGACACGGTTGCGATTAAATACCCACACGATGCCGTAGTACTGGATGCAGTGGAAGGCCGACCAGACGGTGAATCCGACGAGGAACTCGTCAATGCCGACGTAGAGATAGTAGGTCGCACCGAGGAAGATACCCATCAGCGCGAGCTTCTTGAAGCTGACCGGCTTGCCCGTTCGCCAGAGGTTCGCGTGATAGCCGACATAGGCGAGCGTGATGAGCGACGTGACGCCCCACAGCGTCGTGCGGATGCCGCCGACCATGTCAGGCGAGAACAGCGGCAGTCCGCTCTGATACGCGCGGCTCAGCATGTTGTGGGCGTAGTGTGGGCTCGCGGCGATGAGGGTGACGTACCAAGAAATGGCGAAGGCCCAATCAAGGTTCGAAGTCAGTTTGGCGACCGCACCGGCTTTCGAATCGTAGATCCGCATGAAGCCGTAGTGCTGCATCAGGACATGCCAGATGTCCCAGGCAGCGACGAACAACAGTAGCCCATGCAGATCGCGGCTGTTGAACCACATGGCCGTCGCGAACAACAGTGGCGGTGCGAGCAGGAAGCGCCACTTGAATCGCTCGAACAGCTCCGCGTCACCGTAGGATCTGAGAAACGTCGGAAAGTGGTGTCCAAAGGTAAAGAAGGCGAGAGAGAGGATCGCGATCTGCTCGGAGCTCATTACACCGCGCAGGGGCAGAAACGCCGCGATCACAACCAGTGGCGCACCGATGAACAGGAAGCTGTCCCAGAACGGAGAGATGATCCAAGCGGACACCGCCTTCGCGGGCACATCCGCCGAGCCCGGCGCGGAACGCACGTTTCCTGCTCGGACAGGCTTTTTCGAGTTCTTACCTGCCATCCAAAATACCCCTGATTCACGCCCCAACGTGCTGACCGAGCACTTTATTGTATCCCCGCCGGCACGGTCTTCGGGCCGGGAGCAGCTCGGGCCCCCTGGGTCCGCCTGCGCCAAGACAAGTAATTTCTCAGGCCTCTAGACTGCGGGCGGGGCAAGTAGTCATTCACGTCGACGGTTTACAAAACTAAGTGGAACGCCACGTATACTGGGCGAGTGCTGGGCGAACGTGAGTCGACGAACCTGCGCGGCAAGAGATATGGCACACTCCCCTCCGTCAGCCACTCCGATGTCGAGGGCCGCGTCTCCATCCCCGGCGAAAACTGATCGGGCGACTATCGGAAGTTCGTATACGGCCCGGCGTTGGTGAACTCGGTGGCGGCGAGGCCTTCGGTATCCCAGACGATCGCGCCGTTCCTCACGGTGAGGACGCAGAATAGCTTCTTATCGCCGATCATTTTGGCGCGGCCGGAGTCGAGGAACCCGAACTTGCCCTCACTCAGGCGAAACACGGCGATGTCAGCGTCGGCGCCTTCACTGAGCGTGCCCAATTCGGTCCGACGAATTGCCTTGGCCGGAGCCACCGTTGTGCGTTCGATGATCTGCTCCATCGTTAATCCGAGGTTGAGAAACTTCGACATCGTCGTCGCCATGTTGGCGCGCGGCAGCATGATGCTGCGCTTGTGGATATCGGTCGAAATAGTGTCCGGCAAGAAGCCTTCCTTGAGCGCCGGGACTGCCTTGCGATAGTAAAAGCTGCCGTTGCCGTGGCCGACGTCGAACAGAACGCCCTTCTTGCGGGCCTCCCACATATACGACTTAACCTTGTTGTTCTCGTCGAGCCAATCGAAACGCCGGCTGTAGACGTGCGTATGCATGTCGCCAGGACGCATGTGTTCGAGCAGTAGCTCGCGGTAGCCGCGGCCTTCCTTCGGGCGGAAATCGACCATGAGCACTGTGTTGCTTTTCTCTGCCGCCTCGCGGGCGTTGTCGACCGCGGTCCAATTCGCCGGCTCGTAGTGGGCGGTCTTGATGCCGACGATCGTGTCCGGGTACTTCTTCACCATGCGCACCGCTGCGTCGACGTCCATCTGCTTCGGATCGTCCTCGACTTCGGGGCCGTACATTCCGGCGCCAACGATATTGAGTAGCGCCAGCAGGCGCGTCTTCGACTTGTCGATCGTTTCCGCTTTAAACTTTTCGAATCCCTTGTGGCCTGAGCTGCCGGCATCCACCGCGGTCGTCACGCCGTTCGTCAGCGAATGATGATCGGGCTGCAGATTCAAATCCGCCCCATAGGCATCAAAGTGCGCGTGAAGGTCGATCAGACCCGGCGTGACATAGAATTCGCTGAGGTCGATCACCCTCTTCGCGTGAGACGCAGGCAGGTTCTTGCCGACCTTGTGAATCTTGTTGCCGATGATCGCGATGTCAAAACGGCCGTTGCGCTCGTTGTGTGGGTCGATCACGTGCGCGTTCTTGAGCAGGATGTCGATGATCTCCTGGGCGGCGAGCGGCGAGCAAGTCAGACAGAGGACAAGCCCGATCGCGGTGATGGTACTTAGAATGAATCTATTCATAATTTACGCACTCAATGGTTAAGGAATCTTGCAGTTAAGGAATCTGATCATACTCGCCGGCTTCGGCCCATAACGGGAAGCCCAGCCCGTCTTCGTCAAAAACAATCTCACCATTGCGAACCGTCATCACGGCCCGCACGCGGCGTGAACCCATCTTCTTATTGCCCCAGGCATCCTTGAACGCGAAAGTTCCGCGTTCGATTTTGAGGACTGCGACATCGGCGACTTGTCCTTTCCCGAGCGTACCAAGCTCGGGGAACTTCTGGATGGACTCGGCCGGCGTAACCGTTGATCGCCGAATCGCTTCGCCAAAGGGCATACCGAGCAGCATCATCTTCGAAATGCAGTTCGGCATGTCGGGAGCGCCGGCACGAATACTCTTCTGGTGAAGATCGGTGCTAATTGTGTCTGGCTGGAAACCGCCCTTCATGGCCTTGGACGCAACCGGCCAAAGGAAACTGCCCGCGCCGTGTCCCATGTCGAATAGAACGCCGCGCCGCCGCGCTTCCCACATATAGGGCTGCACTTTGCCGCCGAAGCGGCTGACAACCTCCACCTGCCGGTCGTTATAGAAGTGTGTGTGCATATCGCCGGGCCGGAACTTATCGAGGAGCTTTTCGCGGGTCGTTCGGCCCGTGTTGGAGAGGATGCCGCTGTCGACAATGATGGGCCGGTCCGTCAGGTGTCCGGCCTCGATCGACCGGTCGATTGCGATCCAGTCGGGGTTGTTGTAGTGCGCGGTCTTGATGCCGACGATCAAATCCGGATACTCGAGGATCTTCGCGGCGGTCTTCTCCGGATCCATGTCTGAAAGATCGTGCTCGGCCGGGCCACCGGCGATACCCTTACCGACGATATTGATGAATGCGAGAACGCGCGCCTGGGCCTTGTCGATGATCTTCGCCTTAAAATCGTCAAAGTTACGCCAGCCGGCATCGCCACAAGCGACCAGCGTCGTTGTGCCAGTTGTCAACCACACATCGTCGGGAAAGAGCGGGCCCGAGTTACACAGGTAAGGGTGCGCGTGCAGGTCGACCAGACCGGGCGTCACATACAGTCCCGATGCATCGATGGTCTTGCCGGCGGATGAAGAGTCAATCGATTCGGCGACGCGGGAGATCGTATTGCCATTGATAGCGACATCCATCAGGCCATCGATCTCGTTGGCTGGGTCGATGACGTGTCCGTTCTTCAGGAGCAAATCGTAAGTTTGCGCGGGAGCTGTCAGGCGGCTTGCAAGGCCAACCATAAGGATCAATAAGACCCGGGCCATCATGATCACCCTCACTGGATCACCTCGTAGTCCCCCGCCGTCCGCCACTCCGGAAACGCCACTCCATCTTCGTCGAACACAATAGCACCCGCGCGGACCGTCATCACGCAGCGCAAGCGCCGCGGCGTAAGCAGCTTCTTCCGCAAACTATCCTTAAAGGCGAAGACTCCTTTATCCAGGCGGAACAGAGCGATGTCGGCCACGCGGCCTTCACCAAGAGTGCCCAGTTCAGGAAACCTTCGAATCGCCTTCGCCGGATGCACAGTCGCACGAAGAACCGCGTCCTCCAGCGGCATGCCAAGGGCCATCAACCTTGACATGCAATTCGGCATCGTGACTTGATTCATGATACTGCTGGGATGCAGATCCGTGGAAATGGTGTCGGGCGGGAACCCCTGCCCCATGCCCTTCTTAGCGACCGGCCATAGAAAACTACCGCCCCCGTGGCCGAGATCAAATAGCACGCCTCGCCGGCGCGCCTCCCACATATACGGCTGTACCCTGCCGCTGAATCGGTCGAGGAATTCGATCTGACGATCGTTGTAAAAGTGCGTGTGGATGTCACCCGGCCGGAGGAGATCGAGCACCTTCGTTCGAGTGTCGCGACCGCTGTTGGTGAGCACGCTGAGATCAACCATGACGGGAACATCCGCCAGACGCCCTGCTTCGACGGCACGTTTCAGCGCCTCGAAACCGGGTTTACCGAAATGCGCTGTCTTGATGCCGACGATCACATCGGGATGCTCCCGAGCTTTCTCCGCCGTCTTCGCCGGTTCCATATCGTCGAGATTGCTTTCGACATCCCGCTGGTCGCTCATTCCGTCGCCAACGATGTTGAGCATCACGAGAACACGCGTGGTTGTCCAGTCGATGATCGTGGCCTTGAAATCGTCGAAGGTCTTCCAGCCAGAGACACCGGCATCAACAACGGTTGTCACTCCCGTGAGCAGCGACGTGTCGTCGGGATTCAGCGTGCTCCGGCGACCATTCAAGTAGACATGCGTATGAAGGTCGATCAAGCCCGGCGTAACGTACAACCCATTGACGCGCACGGTCTTGCGAACTTGATCCGCGGGGATATCGTACGCGACTCGCGCTATCTTGCCGCCACGGATAGCGATGTCGCGCCGACCATTGATCTCGTTGGCCGGATCAATGACGTGGCCACCCTTCAGTAGCAGGTCGTAGGAAGGTTGCGCCGTACCGCCGACGGTTGCAGCTATCCAGAACGCCCCCAGCACGAAGATGCTCAGGGTCCGCTTCACGCTCAGCCCTGGGAGGCTTGTTCTTTGATGATCTCTTTGATGCGCGCGGCGATGATCGATTCTTCGCCGGCTTGGAGCAGGTAGGGGAATAGCCCCAGGCCCTTCCACGGAGGGTTGAATCGCCGCATGTCAGAGGCCTCAATCGATGGGCTGCCGTCGCGGAGATTTTTCACCATGTCAGTGAGCGACAGGCCGAGTTTCTCTTCATCCCATTGGACCGACAACCGCGGTGAATGACTGAAGTCGTTGTTGGGGATGAACTCCGTATAAACGGTCGGCAGGCCTTGTAAGCCCTCCGCGATGCGGTTCAGTTTGGCGTACCATTCGCGCCGCTCGGCGGCATGATCCTTGCAGAGGTAGAGTTCGAGTGCGGCGAGCATACCGACGATCTCTTCCTTGCCGACTTTGGCAATGCGCGGTAAATAGTTATTGGGCGCGGCGTTGGCGTAGGCCTTGTCGATCCATTCTTTCTTGCCCATCAGGATGCCGCTGCACTGCGGGCCTCGCATGTTCTTGCCGCCGCTGAAGGCCACCATATCGGCGCCCATCTTGACGAACTTGCTGAGATTTTCGACGGGCGGAACTTCCGCGGCCGCGTCCAGGATCACCGGCAGATTGTGCTTGTGGGCGATCTTGATGTACTCGTCGAGTTTGACCTTGTGGCCGAGCACATGGTGGCTTAGGACAAACGCAAAGGCAGCCGTCTTCTCGTTAACCGCCTTGGCGATGTCATCGGCCGTTTCCACATCGATGAGCTTGGCGCCAACCATGCGAAAGGCATGATCGTAGGAGGTGTGGTGGATCTTTTGGATGATGATCTCATCCTTCATGCCCGTGAGATCGGGGAGCCGCTTCATCTTCTCGCGGTCATCCCCTGCCGTCACGGCACAAGTGGAAAGGCAGAGCCCGCAGGAAGCCCCAGCGGTGACAAAAGCAGCCTCAGCGCCCGTCAATTCAGCAATACGCGCACCGGCCTTCTCTTGCAACTCGTGGATGCGCACGAAGTTCCGCGAGGCCTCATGCATCGCTGCCTGCACTTCCGGCGGCATCAGAGTACCGCTGAAGGTCGTGATCGTACCGACGGCGTTAATAAACGTACGCACACCGAGACGTTCGTAGACGCTCGCAGACTCGAAGACACGCGGGGCTCTCGCGGCCGCAACCGTCGAAGCAGCGGCGGGGAGTGCGACTCCGGCCTGTACAAAATTACGACGTGAGAAGCTTTTGCTCATGTTGTGACTCCTTGGGTCGTTAAGACTATCGGGCCGCTGGTGCGAGTGCCTATGCCCTCTTCGCCGCCGCCAGCAGAATCTCGCGCATCCGCATGCCAACGATGCGCTCCTCGCCTGGGAATAGGTTGTAGGACGCAAGCTCCAAGCCGGTGTTTTTGTTATTAACGTCGATGCGCGGTTCGCCGTCCTGCAATTGTTTGAAGCATTCGGCGTAAGTCAGACCGACCTTCCGCTCATCCCACTTCACACGCAGATATGGAAGCGGGTGCCCACCCGGCCCCGGTATATACACCTCGGTGTCGATCGACGGCACGTCGCTCACCATCGCGGCGATGCGCTCCATGAAGCCACGCCACTGCACCTGGTCGTGATCGTGGTCGCGCTTGTGGTAGATCTCCACGGCCTTGAGCAAGCCCATGATCTCTTCTTTGCCAACCTTCATGCCGCGGCCGATGGTGTCGCTGTGCGGGTTATTGTTCTTATGCGCCGCTGCAATCAACTCCTTGCGGCCGATCAACAAACCGGAGGCTTGCGGTCCACGCATCCCCTTGCCGCCGCTGAATCCGACCAGATCGAACCCTTCGCCGACGATTGCTGAAAGGCTTGTGGCCGGAGGTAACTCCGCCGCGGCGTCGTTGAACACCGGGACGTTGTGACGCTTGCCCGCGGCGATGAAATGATTGCGGTTGACCTTGCCGCGGCTCTCGAGAATGTGAACGAAGAAGAGCATCGCCGTCTTCTCATTGATGGCATTCTCGAGTTCTTCGGGCGTTTCCACCTCGATGATCTTCCCGCCGGCGGCGCGCGCCGCGTGGTCGAAGCCCATGCGATGGCTCTTGACCATGATGACTTCGTTTTTCATGCCCGTCGTATCAGGGATGCGGCGGACCTTGTCTGGATCGCCCTGTGTAATACAGGCAGCCGTCGCCAGTGTGATCGAGCTAGCCGCGCCGCAACTCACCATCGCTGCTTCCACGCCGATCATCTTGGCGATGCGCTCGCCGACCGCAAGTTGCAGGTCGATAAGAGGCACAAAGTAGCGGGAAGCCTCCGCCATGGCGTCGCGCACCTCGGGCGCCATCACGGAACCTGTAAGGGTCGTAAACGTACCGGCGGCGTTGATCAGCGGGCGCACACCCAGCGCGCGATAGCTCTCACCGTGACGGTCAGCCAAGTACGCGCCGTAGACGTTGCCGGGGCGCAACGAACCTACAGTGGATGCAAGTCCGGCGGCTAGCAGAAACTTGCGGCGATCCCAAGAAGTACGAAAACGATTCATGATCTTGATACCTCGGTGAAGGGTCGGGGAACACACCGACGGAAACGGCGTCGCCGCCATTGTAACACCCGGTTACGGGTTCCCCGGAGCCTGGATACCGCAGTAATTCACGGCCGCGAGCGCATAGACCTGGGCGCAATGCGTCAACTGAGAAACCGAGACTTGCTCATGGTCGGAGTGCGCCGTCTGGTGCGCGGGACCGTAGTAGACCGTCTTGACGCCTCCATCGTTGGCGTACAGATTGGCGTCGCCGACCAGGCCCATGCCGATAATCTCGGGGGGCTTGCCGGACACCGTCTCGGCCGAACCGATGAGCGCTTCGACGAGCGCATGGTCCGCGGGCGTCTCGAAGGGTTCGCGCTCGCCCTCAATCGAGTAAGCCCAATTAAGCCCCGACTGCTCGGAGTAACGGTCACAGATCTCCTGGAACTCAGCGCGAATGTCGGTGAGCGTCGTCCCCGGCGTCCAACGCCGCGTGCCCGTGATACTGAACGAGGCCGGCAGACGGTTCATGTAGTCGCCGCCATGGACCATGCCGACGTTGTAGAGCTGCCGGCCACACAGCGGGTGGGCGGGTTGTTTCTTAAACGCCTCCTCCCGCTCTTGCAGCTCGGTCAAAAGTTTGCCCACCCAATACGCCGGATTGGTGTCGTAAGGAACTTTGATCGTATGGATAGGACCGCGGTCGTCTTTGATCTCAAAGTTGAAGATTGCCGAACCTAGACTTGCCGCCCAGATGGCGCAGGGACCTTCGACGATGATAATCGCATCGGCGGGAATTCTGCGGGAACACAGATGCTCAATCAGGCGCTTGGGACCTTCTTTCTTGCCCTCGGGCGCCTCGTGTCCGATGACACCGGTGAGCCACAAATCGCCCGCCAGCTCTATACCAGCCTTCTTCAAGGCCGAAGCGGCGTGGACCATCGCCACCAGGCCGCCCTTCATGTCTTCGGTGCCGCGACCGATGATCCAATCGCCATCGCGGCTCGGCGGGGAACTGTTACCGATGGGAATCGTGTCGGTGTGTCCATTGAAGGCCAACACCGGTCCGCCACCCGTCCCGGCGATGCGCGTGTAGACATTGGGACGGCCGGGCTCCACGTCGTCCATCGCCACCTCGAAGCCTTCACGCTTGATCAACTCGGCTAAGAAGTCGCTTCCCGGACCCTCCGTGCATGTCTCGCTTTTGACTTCCACGAACGCAAGCGTATCGCGGGCAATGGCTTCGGAATCGATGTATTGGAGAATGTCGTTAGGATTCATTCGTTTGCGTCTATTCAGGAGGCGCTCGATACGCCTCGACGTTGCGAACGCGAAAACGCTCACCGTTTGAAAAGCTACCACGCCAGCGGATGTAGCGCACTTCAACGGCATTGAAAAAGTCGGTCTGCCTAGCGCGCCACGGTCCGTGGGTGCGATTCGCAAGCACAAACCATGCGCGCCCATCGCGGGAGCCCTCAACCGTGTAGTGCGCGTAGGGCGCCGAGCCACGGTGCCAATCCGAGTTATCAAAATCGATAAATTGCGGTAGGTCGTAGCGTAGCGCGTGGAGTTTGACAGGCTGCTCCCAGGAGAGGAGTGTCGGCTCGGTCGTCGCGATGCCGGCCGCGTCGTGGTCCGCTTTGAGGTCCCAAGCAGTTTCAAGGTAGTAGCGAATTGTTCGCCGGTAGATCTCGTGGTAGCGCGTGTTGGCGGGGTCGCCGAGAATGTTGGGGAAGTTCTCACCCGTGATCATCGCTAGTCGCAAGTTCTTGTGCGCGGCCAAACCAACGCGGTGGATCGGTGTGTTGTCGAAAGCGTCAATGCCGAACTCACGGCCCGCCGGTTCGGCATCCACCGAGCGAATCAACACATCCCAGGCGTGCGGTTCATACGGGATATCCACTTCCCCGCCCCATTGGCCGGGCACTGTGTCTCCGCGCTTCAACCCCATACCGTCGAAGATCGGGTGTGATTCGTCGGCGATGACCGCCGGACTGCCCGGCACCCAATAATCGACGGAATTGTGAAACGGGTTGAGGTAGTCGATCGCATCGCCCGGGTCGGGATTCACAATCGGCCTATCCGCGACAGCATCGCCCGGCAACAGGTTCGGGGCCCGAAACCCGCTCGGCTGGTCGCTCAGGTGCGCCCAAAGATGCCCGCGCTGCCAGATGTACCGCGGCTCTTCAAGGCTCGGCAGGTATTCGACCAGGACCGCAAATGAGTCGCCGCCATGAACAAATACCGCGCCGCCCCAGCCCATGTATTCGGTGAAGCGCCGATAGCTCTCGACCGTCGTGAATTCGCAATGGCTGCCGATGATGACGAGCTTGTAGTCATCGAGCGATACACGCCCGAGGGACACGTCCTGTTGGGTGGCATAGTCAACCGTGAACCCGTCTTCGCGGCTTTGCTTGTCAACGAAGCGGTAGTGATGAAGGTCGTTGTAGCGGCCGTAGAGACTGTAGTAGAAGTGATTCAGTCTGCGCCGGCGGCTGCTCATCACGGTCGGCGAATAACCGGCGCTGTCGTCGTAGCCGGTGCGCCAGCCGTGATAGTCGTGACTGCCGTTCGTGGAGTAGGCGTACCACATGTCGGTCGGCGCGACGAACAGCACGTCACCGCGCGATTGTGGCGAACGCACGAAAACGTTCGTGAGCTTCTCGTCGAGGTTGATGTCGGCTGGGTCGACCGCCGCGCCCGCCGGCGCCAGAATCAAACGATAGAGACTCGATGCCCAGTCCCCGACATCAACGCTCACGTGGGTAACAGGCAACTCGTACTCGAAGGCTACACGAGCTGTTTCCGTACGAGCAAGCTCGTCGATGATCACAAGTTCCATCGGCTTACCAGCGTCGTCCGGCCCAGGGACAATGTTGACTTGCTGGCGGTCGCCGGGAGCCCAACTCATGTCCACGGCCGTGAAGATTGGAAACAGATTGGCGGGCAGCGTCGGGTCGGTCTTACTGCGCAGTTGATACCACTCCGCCCACCAGAAGCGCTCGTCCGCCGGGCGGTAGGCGAAAAAGGTGATGGCCATCTCGGGATGGCCCGTCGTCGTCATCAATTGAAACGTAGAGACGCCGCTAAAGCGCGAGTGTCCACGTCGGGCGTGCCGCGAGTGCTCCGCGCCTGTGAGCTGCGTGCCGACCACGACGTTGGCATGCCGGTGATAGAACAGCGTGCCCCAGTTCGTGAACAGGTTATCGGGGACCGTGTGAGTCGGCAGATACAGCGGCAGCCCTTGCAGCGCTCCCGCATCGAGCGTCATTGACTCGTTGTAACCCTGGGGCAGCGTCCACGAAACCTTGACCTGCTCGCCGCGCAACTCCGATCCGGGGGCATGGCGGATCGTATAGAGGTCGATGCTTCCTTGCCGCTCTTGGCTCAGTTGCAATTCCACCGGAATGCCGTCCACCTCCAGCGGCAGAACGTTGCCCTGCTTCGGTCCCGCAGGCCGGACGCTCTCATTCGCGACAAGAAAACCGAAGCTGGGCGCTTCGCCGCTGAGCATCGGCTGCTCATCAACAGCGGCCATGCCCAGGACTTCCTGGAAGAAGTTCTTTGGACTCTGTGCGAAGACCGACGGACTCAACAACGCCAATAGCCAGGCAACGGCAACGCGGGTGGGATACTTCATCAATCCGGTTCCTGAACGAGCGTGTTACCCGATGCGGTACTTATCGACGGCATCTTCGTCGAGCGTGATGCCGAGACCGGGCTTCGTCGGCACCTCATAGAAACCTTCCTTCATTTCAAACGGTTCAACAACAAAGTCGTTCTCAAGCATATGCGTGACGCTGATTGTGTATTCGATGCCGGGGAACGCCGCCGCCTGATGCGCCTGGAAGACTTGATTGATACCGCAGCGTGTACTGTGTTCGACCCACAACGGAACGCCTGTAACCTCGGCCATCAGGGCGCGCTGAATCAAGGTCCGCCCCATCGGGAAACCAACGACGATCGCGTCGAGCAAGCCTTCACGAATGTAGGGCATCGGATCGGAAGGCATATGCTCGGTGACCGCAAGGCCGACTTTACCCTTCAATTGCCGGTAGCCGTCGAGCAACTCGCGCCGGATGGGCGACTCGATCGCAAAGTAGTTGTGTAGCTTTGCAAGACGTTCCGAGATGAAGAGCGTACGCCCTACCGAGCCCCACCAAGCGTTGGCGTCCACCCAGACGCGCATGTCTCTCGAAATCGCGCCGCAAATGGCCTCAGCCTGCTCGACCGGGTCTTCCCAGGGACGTGCTTTGACTTTGTGAACCTTGTATCCGCGGCTCTCGGCGATCTTCGCTTCCGATGCCATCAGGTCGGGCTTGAAGCATTGGCTCCACCAGGTTTGAACGATGCGCTGCTTCGGATTCCGTGCGAACAGCCGCGAGACGGGTAGCTCCAGCGCCTGACCAACAATGTCACAGATCGGAACGAGCAGGGCCCGGATCGAGTCGTCCAACAGGTACTCCCACGGTGACCGGCCGACCATCTTCTCGGCGATCGCTTTGGTCCGCGCTGGGCTCAGCATCGAGTCGCCGATGCCAACGATACCGGCATCCGTCTTGAGCTTCACGAGGACCGGCTCATGGTGCGTCTGAAAGCGGTTCTGCAAGAACCAACTCCGCTGCCAGGCCTCCCGGACGCGGAGATCCATCGGGACCCGTAGCGGGATCACTTCGAAGCCACTGATACGAACATCTGCCGCGCCATTCTGAGCCGCTGCTAGCAGGCTCCCGGCGGATGAACCGACGCCGGCTACCGTGAGCGATTGTATGAGCTCCCTGCGGTTTGGTTTCGACATATTCACTATGCGCGGCGGTACTTGTCCACGGCCTCGTCATCAAAGTGCACTCCCAGGCCAGGCTTGGTCGGGACTTCGTATCGACCGTTCTTCATCTCGAAGGGCTCAAGCATCAAGTCGTTTTGGGTCACATGCGTGATGCTGATGGCGAACTCGATGCCTGGAAACGCTGCCGCTTGGTGCGCCTGAAAGACCTGCGAGACGCCGGTGACGATACTGTGTTCGATCCAAAGCGGGACGCCCGTGACCTCAGCCATCAGCACGCGCTGCACCGTGGTCTTACCGATCGGTCCGCCGACCACGAGCGCGTCCAGCAGGCCCTCGCGAAGAAACGGCATCGGGTCGGAGGGAAGGTGTTCGGCAAGCTTCAGCGGAAAGCGACCCTTGAGCTGCCGATAGTGGCCCAAACTCGCACGATGGCAGGGCGACTCGATCGCGAAGTATTCAGTGAAACTGCTGAGACGCTCGGCAAGCTCAATCGCCCGTCCCACGGAGTACCACGTCCAGTTCGCATCCGCCCAGATGCGGAACCCTGGCGGCACAGCCGATGTGATCGCTTCGGCCTGTTCAACAGGATCTTCGAACGGCCGCGCCTTCACCTTGTGGACCCGATAGCCCAACTCGTACCCGAGCTTCGCCTCCGACGCCATCACGTCGGGCGGCAAGCATTGACTCCACCAGGTCTGAACAATGCGCCTTTTGGGTTTGTTCCCAAAGAGCCGAGAGACCGGTAGACCTGAGGCTTGGCCAATTAGGTCGTAGACGGCCATGAGGACGCCACCCAAGCTATCGTCCAGCAGAAACTCCCAGGGTGACCGGCCGACGAGCCGCTTGCAGATCGCTTCCGCGCGGGGGACGCTACCAAGCGAGTCCTCCACATTCAGCAGTGCATCACCTACACCCACCAGACCTTCATCGCTGTAAAGCTTCACCAACGTTGAATCGTAATAGTCGCGGAAGATACCTTGCTTCCGGTAGGCCGCCGCGAACACGTCGCGAATCCGCTCGTGCATCGGGACCCGGACCGGGATGATCTCGTAACGTGTGATGCGCTGCCCCGCCGCCGAGGCGGGTGCTGCCGCGTTCACCTGCTCGAGCGCCGCACTTACGGCGCTCAGTCCGGCAACGGATGATATCGCGCGAAGACTGTCGCGGCGAGTAAACCTACGCATGGTCTACAAAGGATGACGGCTCAACGCCAAGCTGTCAATCGTGAGCCCCTTTAGCGTTGCGATTGCAGCCGCATGATGGCCTCGCGCGCAAGCTGTTCGGCTTGGGCGTCGGAGCCTAGCGTCACCTGTTGATAATGGTGCAGCGCTTCTTCGTTCTGCCCCTGGCCTTCGAGAACCCCGGCCAAATTGAAATGCGCGGTCGCGTCACCAGGCTGGAGTCTGAGAGCTTCACGATACGCCTCCGCAGCACCATCAATCTCACCGAGGCCGGCCATCGTGACACCCATCATAACATGAGCCTTGGCGAACGCCGGGTTCAACTCCACTGCGTTCTGGTACGCGCTGAGCGCTGCAGGGAACTGACCGCGGTCCCGCAAGGCTTCTCCGAGTCGGAGATGAGCTTCTTCGGAACCGGACGCAAGCACCGCGAGATTGCGGTGCATTGCCAGGTAGTCATTCGGACGCCACATTTCCAGGCCACCAACGAGAAGGAGAGCGGCGGTTACGTATCCAGCTTGGTACAGCCCTTTCTTATAACTCGGCAGCAATCGCTCCGACCATATTTTCAGTGTTCGCGCGGACGACTGGATCAATCCGCTGTTCCCGGCGGTGATATTCAATGGCTCCCGCGTATCCTTCTCTCGCATCTTCCAAATAAATCCGTCGAAATAATAGTGAAGGATCGTGGACGTTGCCACGAACGTTATAAGAAGTGCCTTGAGAGTTCCGTCTTCAGAAAGATTCTGTTGCAGAAAAGCGAGCCCCCCGTAGGCGAAGATCAGCGAAGCATAGAAGACTGCCAGGGCGACCTTCGGGCGAAACAGGAAGCGCACAAACCTCGTTACATCTCCTCCGCGCTCTACTCGGCTTCGATTGAACGCCCAGACAATCCCGTGGTACTGCAAACAATGAAAACCCGACCAGACAGCGAAGCCGACAACAAAGTCGTGGCTGTAGATATAGAGGTAATAAGTAGCCCCGAGAAATAGCGCCAGCGTCACGAGCTTACGAATATTATGACGCCCCTGTTTCGAGAGATAGAACGAGTAGCCGACATACGCAACCGCGCTCAAGATCGCCACCGCGTAGATCACATTCTTCAAGAACTCGAACAACCCCATTGGCAACACAGGGATTCCGCTCTGGTAGGCGAGGTACAGAAGGTTGTTTCGATAATGCGGACTGGCGACGATCAGGGCCACGTAGGACGAAATCGAGAACATCCAATCCATCCGAGCCGTGAGGGGACTGATCTCCTTCTGCTTCGCATCGTAGATACGCATGAACCCGTAGTGCTGCATCAGGACATGCCAGATATCCCATGTGAACGTGACCATCAGGATGCCGTGTAGGCCACGGTCTTGAAACCAATAGCTCGCCGCGAAGAAAAGCGGCGGCGCAAGGATAAAGCGCCACTTGTAACGCTGGAAGAGCTCGTGGTCGCCGTACGCCCGCACGAATCCGGGAAAGTGATGACCGAAAGTCAGGAAGGCGAGAAGGAAGAGCGCGTATTGCTGCGGCTCCCAGAAGATGCGCAACGGGAACAAAATGCCGATGCTGACGATAGGGGCGCCGATGAACAGCACCGAGTCCCAAAAGGGAGAGATGATCCAGGCGGAAGGTTGGTGCGCCGGTATCGAACTCCCGTCCGATGGGTTCGGTGGGCCAGACAGCGGCGCGTCGCTCTTCCGCTTAGCAGACAGCCGCGCCTGCTTGCGCCTCTTTACCGCTCGGCTAGCCATGGAACTCGACCCAACCCGAGCCCATTTCGGGTCGGAATCATCAGGACTGGAATCGCTACTGTCGCTATGGTATCACTCAAGATAGGCGCGAACCGTTTCATGGATTCTCCTCTTTGGCACGCTCCAGCAGAGCCAGGTTACTACGGGCGTCGGCGTAGTCTGGAACGATCTCCAAGGCCTGCTTGTAATGATGGATTGCCTGATCCAACTGACCCATTGCGGCGAAGGTGTTTGCCAGGTTGTTGTGGGCTTCGGCGTAGTCAGGATCGATGCGAAGCGCCGCCCGGAACTCTCGGATCGCGCTCTGGAAGTCTCCTGTTGAACCGTATACAATACCGAGGTTACTGTGCGCTTCGACGTAATTGTTGTCGGCTGCGACCGCCCGCATCAGATGCCGGCTCGCGCCGGCCGCATCCCCCCTCGAGACCAGGATAATCGCAAGATTGTTATGAGAGGGGGCGTGGTCGGGTGCGTAGCGAATCGCGGTGCGGTAGTGGTTGACCGCTTCGTCCGCCTTTCCGACAGCTTCACTCACGACGCCCAGATTGTAATGCGCGTACGGGTAATCGGGCTTGATCGACAACGCCCGCCGAAAGCGCTGGACAGCCTTCTCCTTCTCGCCGGTCTCGAGGTACAGGTTCCCGAGTGCGTTCTGTTTCTCGTGGTCCTTGGGCTGAGTTTCCAGTTGCTTCTCGTACCCCTCGATCTGCGCTGTCCGCTCCTTGCTACTGAAGTCGCGATAGAGCAACATCCAATCCTCCGAACGCCGTGGCACAACCTGAAACCACAGATCGCCCATCTCTTCGGCCGTTTGCCAACCATACGTTACCCGGACCGGCGGATCACTCGGGTTCCTCGGATTGCTCGCCGAGTTGTCGTAGAGGAACCGCATTTCAATGGCGGTACCCTTCGGTAAGAACGGCTGCTCGTCATAGCGGTATTCGTCCTGCCAATCGAAGTTCCAGTCACTAATGCGAAGCAGCGGGTGTCTTGTGCCGTCCGGCAGCTTTGCCCAGCCCTCCATTTCCGTAGCAAGGTAGTGCGCGTGGGGATAAACGGCAAGCATGTCGACGTCAACGGGCAAGACGTAGCGATCCTCGATCACGTAGTTCTCTGCCCCCGCCTCAATATCGATCGTTTTCGACCCGAGCCTCAGAATGAATGGTGTGCTGGTCGGTTCGGTGTCGCTGAAGTAGAACCCAAACGATGACTGAATCCTTTCCGGCTTGCCTGTCGGCACCATGTGTATCTCGAGGACGAGATCCGTTCCAGGGTTCAACTCCCACGCAATGTCGGGCGACCGCAGGACGGGCTGCTTCCCTGGCGTCCAACCGATCCAGTGCCCTGCTGGGTCGAAGATGTCGTCCACGAACATACTACTCCCAAAACCCGGCCCCCGATCGGCGGCATCCCTTCTCCGGGAGCCTCCCGTCTGATCCAGCAGCATGCGGGCGTGGTGCACGATCTTGGCATTGCCGGGACGAAACTCGAAGCCCTGCACGTACTTCCTCTCGGACAAAGTAATCGGGATCGCGAAGCTACGAAATACGTCGGAGCCCGCTGCCGGCAGGTCATACGCATCCGGCATCTGGATCACTAGATCGGGCTCACCCAACTGCCAGCCCTCAGTCCAGTCAGGAAGCGGCGGAATGGCAGCAGGATCACCTTCCGGCGTGCCGCCGGCGACCCACCGGCTGATTGTTGCGATCTCGTCATCGCTAAGCCGCCGCACGCCTTCGAAGGCACCGTGGCCTGGTTCTGGAAGCCAAGGCGGCATGTAGCGACTCTGGGTGACGATCTCGATAAGCTGAGCACGTCGGCGAACGTCGTCGTAGGTCAGCAGAGGAAAAGGGCCCGCCTCGCCCGGCCGGTGACATCCCGAGCAATTCTTGTAGATGATGGGTGCGATGTCGCGGGCGAACGTCATGGAGTCAGCGGAATGCGTCGGCCGCTCCGGAGAGGAGCCGGCCCCACAACCAGACAGCAGAACCGCGGCGAAAGGAAGAGCCACCACGCAGAGACCACGGGACAGATTCACAATCGCATGTCGGAGATATAGCATCCGATGGCTTCCGTAAAACGCGGCGTGACCGATTTCCCCGCAACGACCGCCCGCAACACGTCCGCAAGGTCATGGGTCGTAGGTTGGGCGCGGGCTTTCCCAAAATCGACATAACGGTTGTCGATCCGGCCCCGGTAGACCAGCCGCCCGGGAGGGACGAAAACGGCAACCTCCGGGGTGACGCTGACACCGGCGCGGTTCACTAAGCGGTGCTCCATATCTCGCAGCACACCGAGGTTGTATGCGTAGTCCTGTAGATGCTTCCGTATCGCCTCCGGCGTTTCGGCGGTATTGGGATATACGAGCCAGAACGCCACATTCTCATCGGCGTACTCCGCGTGCAGACGCTCGACCTCAGGCGCGTACCGGTTCGAAACGGGGCAATCTACGCTGGTGAAAAAGAACACGCTGGCTCGGATATCCTGATCGTCCAAAGGTGTCAGCGTCTGTTCGTCAAGATCGACAAGCTCTAGTCGTGGATTCGAGGACCCGCAACCCGCGCCCAAGAGAACAACGGCCAGCAACGCAAGCCTCCTACAGGCCATCAGGTTGAGTATGCGAGAAGAAGCCACAGTCTTTGTTGTTGATTCTAGGAGGACTCCGCACCGGCAAGCAAACCTCAGGCGGCGTGCTGAGCTCAGAGGATCAAAGGCAAGCCGAAAAAGCCTCACGCAAAAAAGAAAACGGGCCGACCCGAAGGCCGGCCCGTTGGTTAAAGGTTATCGAAGTTCTTAGAAGAAGAACTTCAATGCGATCTGCTGGATCCGCATCGGCGTCCGCGTCCTGCGGATCTCACCGTTACGTGAGCCGTCCGGCGTCAGCGTGTTCGTACTGGAGAAGCCAATTCCGCCAGGGTTGCTAAAATACGGCGTGTTCGTGGCGTTGAACAATTCCCAGCGTAACTGAAGCTTCATGGTTTCGGTAATCGGGAAGTTCTTGAAGAACCCGAAGTCCATGGTGACCTGTCCCGGCGTATCGATGTTGTTGTAGCCGTTGTTACCGAAGTGACAACGGTCCTGACGGTCCGGAATGTCGCACGTGACCCGCTGAAAAGCCTGCGGGTTGTACCACAATTTCCGCGTCGCATTGCCCAGTTGAGCCGTGCCAACGAGGTCAGGCCGGATGTTGGAATCCGTAACGTTCAAGTCGTTCCGCGGATTGGTTATCGTCATCGGGAAGCCGGAACGCAACGAGATGATGCCATTGGACTGCCAGCCGCCGACGATGTGCTTCAGCGGTCCGTCAAGGTTCTGTCCCGGCATCTCCCACACAAAGTGGCTTACGAGGTTGTTCTGCTGATCGAACCGGAAACGGCCTCGATCGCAGGACAGGCAATTACGCGGATTCTGGAATTGGGCGCCCTGCTGGCCACCGTTCTCCCCGTCACCGTGCGACTTGCTGTAGGTGTACGCTACACCGAACGCCAATCCGTCGGTAAAGCGTTTGTCCAATTTCAGCTGCAATCCGTGATGGAACGTGTTCGCGAAGCTGTCCAGATAACGGATCGTCGCCAGACTCTGCACACCCAACTCCGGCGTGGCCGGATCATAGATCCGCCGCCACGGACGGTTACGCTGCGCGTTCGAATCCGGATTCGGCAGAGGACTGTTGTAGTTGCGGACGCTGTTGCCGGCATGGGAACCCTTGCTGCCAACATAGCCAACCGTCAGTGAGGTATCGAACGGCAACTCGCGCTGCACGTCGAAGCTCCACTTCCATACATTACCCGTCTTCTGGTCCGAAGGAGTGGTCAACGTGTTGATGTTGCGCGCCGAAGCTGTTCCACCCGTCTCCGTCAGGAACGGATCGTCCAGTGAGATGATCGGGCTTCCGGGTCGGAATGTCCGCAAGCTGCGGGTCACCGGTCCGCTGATGCCGGCGAGCTCGATAGTACCAGTAGCGTCGGTGACGGCCTCGAAGTTGTTCGAGCCCGACAGCGGCGGGTTCAGGTTCAGAATCGTCCACGTGTTCATATGATCGATGTTGCTGAAGAAGCCGGCGCCCGTTCGGACAACCCAACCTTCGGCCGGACGAAAAGCAATACCAGCCCGCGGATCGGTGCGTGCTCCCTGCTGCCTCCACAAGTTGACTTTACCCGCCGGTTCGTTCACCGGGCCCGGGAAGAACGTCGGAATCGGTACCCCGTCTACCGAATGGTACGGTCCGCGATCGTAGGACTCACCAGGGAAGGCAACGACACGCTGGAGCCCAAGGGCATCCTGTGAGTTGCCGATATACTCAAACCGAATACCCAAGTTGATCGTCAACTTCGAGGTGGCCTTCCAGTCATCGTTGATGTAGTACGCCTGACGGCCGGCCCGAGGCACGGTGCGCGGCCAACCTTCAGCCGTTTCTGTGCGGCGCGGGTATCCAAGCAGATAGGAGGCGAAACCGTCGCCACTCTGCTTGGCGTCGAACGTATAGCGGCCGTTCGGCAGGTTCGCTGCCGCGCGGTCCATCGTTATGTAGTAGTACTCACCACCGAACTTCAGGTTATGACTACCCTTGATCACCGACAGGTGATCGGCGAACTGGTAGGTGTCCAGAAGATTGGTATTGCCATTGACGGACCAACTGAAACGGGCGCCATTTACCTGCATCGGTCCCGTCTCCAGAGGTGTCAGCTTGCGGTTGTTGTCGCCCGCCACGCGAATCTTGCCGATGCCCAAGGAGTCGGAGTCGAAGTCCGTATAGGTGAACGGGTGGAACGGGTTCGTATCGGCAAAGTTGAAGCCGAAGCGAAGTTCGTTGATCGCATTCTGGTTGAATGTGTGAATCCACTGCGACGCCATGTTCCAAACGTCGTTAGAGTTGATGCGAGCCCTTTTGGGATTGATGTTGTTCTGGACGCGCTCGCCCGAGGAAACCGCGAGACGGAAGAAGATGCGGTCCGTATCGCTAAAGTTGTGATCGATACGGCCATAGTACTGGTCTTCATTAATCGGCTGCACGACATTCTCGCGGCAGTTGAAGTCCAGTGAATCCGCCTGTGTGAAACACGGTGACGGTAGCAGAATACTCAGAGCGTTGAGCGAGCCCGCATGAATCCGTGATGCCGGAATCTGATTGTTTACGAACGCCTCGCCGACCGTCGGATCGAAGATTGCGAAAGGTTCGCGCTGTCCACCACCCGAACGCGGCGACGGCGTCAAGAACTCCGAGTAGTCGCCGGCCTTGAACGTACTGGTCGGGAACCAGGCGGTCTGCGTGCTGGAGGTCCGCTCGCGGCGGCCTTCCCAGTTGAACGCCCAGAACGTCTTGTTCTTGATAATCGGACCACTCAGAACCATGCCGTACTGGTTGCGCCGCAGTTGCTGCTTGGGACGTTTATTTTCTGCGGCCGCCAGTTCGAAGTTCAAGAAGTATGCCTCGGCGTCGAGCGCTTCGTTGCGCATGAACTCAAACAGCGTTCCGTGAAAAGCGTTGGTGCCGCTCTTCATCGTGATCGAGGTGACGGCACCGCCGCCGAACCCGACTTCCGCCGAATAGGCGTTGGTCTGAATCTTGAACTCTTCGATCGCCTCAATCGAGGGAACGAAGTTCGTGATGTGAATCCGAGGATCCTTCGCGTCCACGCCGTCGAGAGACACCGTCTGGTGAATCTCGCGCTGACCGTTGGCGCTCACCGAATAGCCGGAACCCGGAACCGGGAATCCGCCCTGGCCATCAGCCATGCCGGTCCGCTGCCCGTACTGTACGCCAGGAACCATGACGGCCAGTGCAACGATGTTGCGTCCGTTCAAAGGCAGTTCGATGACGCGCTTATTTTCGACCACGCTGCCAACGACAGCGTTTTCGGTGTTAAGAGTAATGGCGGCCGCCGAAACCTCAACGGTTTCGGTGACATCACCGATCTCCAGAGCGAAGTCGACACGAACCTGAGACCCTGTCTCCAAGCGCTGGTTCGCGACGTTGCCGGTCTTGAAACCGTCCAATACACAGGACAGATCATAGTTGCCGACAAGCACCTGCGCGAACGTATAGTTCCCCGTCTCGTTCGTCTGAACAGTGCTGGTAACGCCGGTTTCCCGGTTGGTGAGAGTAACCGCCGCGCCCGGAATGACGGCGCCGGTTGCATCTGATACCAGACCCTGAATGGTCTGAGTGACCTGACCACTTAGGTTCGGGGCGGTTATGCCCACGAACATGAGAGTTGCCACAAGGATCGCTAGTGACAGCCGATTTGCAAGTTTATTCAACATAGGTTTTTGTAGCTCCGTAAACTCTTTGAGGGACGTGGGACAACCCGCACCCCGCCGCCCGTTGATACTGCCTTAACTTGAACCAAACAAGGGAGATTACCGGCGAAACTTTTACACGAACAACCCCCGATGAGCAAATAACATAGTGGTCGGAGCCTTATCGCTACGACCGAAACACCTAACCAAAGTGGCAGAGACCCCTCCACCAGCAACCAGCCTAGCACCGCATCTTCGGCGCAGTCAACCCCTTTTTAACCTAGAAGAGGCAGATCTTAAGATTTTCTTCCATGGCAGCCTACGCGGCAAAGTGATGAAAACAAATGACTCAACAGACGAACTAGCGCCTGGACTCAATCAAACGAGCCCGTTCGAGCACGTGCGGGGGGATCGGAGGCGCGCTTCCGAGGTAGTTGAACTCCTCCGCATGGCCGTAGCCATGCTTAGCTCCGATGGTCGTAGCCAGCTCCTCGAGAAAGGCTCGCGCTAAGCCATCAACCGCCGGTTCGTCGAGCCGAGAGAGCAGCTCTGACGGCCGGCCGGCGAGTTCCAACCGCCTCTTCGTCTCCCTCGCATAGCGGTGATTCGGCGTCCGTAGCGCGAGCACGGCCTTGACCTTCTTCTCGAACGCCGACGAAATGTCGACCGCCTTGAAGGTCGCCTTGCCTTCGCCACCCTCACCAGGCCGGTAGGGCCGATACGGCGAGTAGAAATAGTAGTACCGCGCCGCATAGCCTTTCAGTCCGATGTGGGTCAACTCCTGCAGGAAGTAGTTGCCGCCGCCGTAGGGCGACTCTTCCGCCATCCGGCCGACGCGATATATATCCTGATCATCGACGTAGTGCACGTACCAGTCGGGGAAGAACATCGTCTCGGGCTTGTAGTGGCGGACCATGGTCATCACCTGGTTCCGCATCTCACTGCTTGAGATGTAGGCCAACTCACCGCTCTTGTGCCCCAGGTTGAGCACTTCCTTGACACCGAGGAGTTCAGCCGCCGTCCGCGCTTCCTTGTTGCTTGCTAGGGAAGTCTGTGCCGGAGCCAGGTCCGCGGAGTCCTTCTCCAGGTTTCCGAACTGGAGAACGTATACATCGCGGCCCTCGTCGATCATGCGGGCCAGCGTCCCGCCCGCCCCAAACAGATAGTCGCGCGGGCTGGCCGTGATCACGAGGACCGGGCCATCTCCCTCCTGCGCTTGCAGAATCGGAGCCAGGGCGCAGAGCATCAACGAAAAGCACAGGAGGTTGCGAAGTACTATCATCTCGGCGCCGCCGCTTCCAGGACGTGAGGTGGAAGCGCCTCCCGCCGGCCAACATAGTTGAATTCTTCACCGAAGTTGAACCCGTACTTGGCGCCGACCGTACGGCCAAATTGCTCCACATAGGCGCGAACGAGCTTGCGAACGGCGCCGTCGTCGAGCGGGTCAAGCAGATCCGTTGGACGCCCCGCCGCGGCAAGCCGGCCGCGTACCGTGCGCGCATAGACCTGATTGCGATTCCGCAGAAGCTCGATTGAGTTGACCTTCTGCTCAACCGTCAAAGAGACATCGACGGCCATCATTCGCGCCGCGCCATCCCCACCCTCGCCCGGACGGTAGGGCCGTTGATAAGAGTAGAAGTAGACTTCGGGCACGCTGTACCCCTTCAGGCCCACCCGTTCCAGCTCGGGCCCGAACGTGCCGCCACCGCTATAACCCCACGACTCCTCGGCGATCCGCCCCAGGTGATACGGGTCGCGGTCATCCAGGTGATGGACATACGGATCGGGGATAAACAACTTTGCGGGACGGTAGTGCCGGATCAGCGCGAAAAGCTGCTTGCGCATCTCCGTTGCGGACACATACCCGAACTCACCGCTCTTGTGCCCCATATATATAGTGTCCTTGACACCAAGTAGCTTGGCGGCGTCCTTACCGTCCTCGACATTCGCCAGGCGAGCTTGAGCTGGGGTGAGACCATGTGTGATCTTCTCGTCATTTCCCATCTGGGCGACGTAGACGTCATAGCCCTCCTGGATGAACTTGATGAGCGTGCCGCCGGCCCCGAACATGTAGTCGCCCGAGTTGACCGTCACGACGAGAATATTGCCTGCCTCCTGGGCCCCGGCTTGCGCTGCCGGCCACAAGCCCAGGAAAACGCTCAGAAGTATAAAGAGAACATGCCGCATGGATCTTCGAGAGTGTAGCACCGGTGAGCGGGCGGCGACTCCGATCCCTGTCGGCATGTTGAGTCGCACATTGGTCGCGACATCGCCGTCACCGCTAAACAAGCACCGCCTGCAAGGCCGGTGGGTTTAGACCTGGAGATGGAACTAAACGATCCAGGACAGTTTCTGGTTGGCGGTCGGGAACTTACTGATGGGGGCTTGCAAGGCCTCCTCGGCGATCGTGAGATAGAGATCGCCGTTGGTTCCTGTTGTCCGGCTATGCAGGCCTGTCTTGATGCCGCCGGCGTGCCCCGCGGCGATCATCGCTAAGCCGTTATTTTTGTGAGCGTTCGCTTCGGCGTGTTCGTGAACAAAGAGGAGCAGAGTGTTGTCGAGCAGATTGCCATCACCCTCGGGCGTGGCTTTGAGCTTCGCGAGAAGGTAGGCGAATTCCTCCACGTGCCAACGGCAAATATCCCTTAGGGTTCTCATCCCGCGCGGGGTTTCGACTTGACCGTGGGTGTACTCGTGATGGCGTTGCGCGGTGTGGCCGAGCCAGGGGAAGCGAGAAAGCCCCTGACACTTCGTGAGCATGTAGGATGCGACACGCGTCTGCCCCGACGCGAAAGCGTGCACGAGCAGGTCGCTCTGAAGCTTCGCGATACGGGGCCAGTCACGCATGTCACCGCCCTCAGCCGGACGCTCGACGACACGCTGGTACTCGGGGGGCAGTCTGGCGATGGATCGTTCCAGGTCTCTGACGGAGGACAGATATTCGTCGAGGCGGGACTTGTCGCCAGAACCCAATCGGCTTTGAAGGGCGCGTGCGTCTTCCCGCACGGCATCGAGGATGCTCTTTTGGCGCTGCACCCAGTGCTCTTCCTTCGATCCGAAGATGCGGTCGAAGAGGCGATGCGGGATCATCTCGGGGGGAAGCGGCCGATCGCGGTCGGCCCAACTCATGTTGCGTTGAATGCTTTCGCCGAATGATTCCTGCGAAACGCCGATCTGGAGCGAGCGGAAACGGGTTTCGTTGCCGATCTTCCGCGCGATGGCCTGGTCGATCGAAGGGCCGCCGGCACCTATTCCGGTGAAGACCTGCCCGGAGAGCAGCGCGCTCATCGAAGGGTAATGACTGTTGCCTGGCCCGGGCAGCCGGGCGGCCGGGCTGTCGAGGCCGGTGATGATATGAATGTCGTTGCGGAACGCAGCCAGGGGTTGCAGGCAGGGCGTGAACGCGTAGTCGCTGCCGGTCTCCTGGGGAATCCAGTATTTCTCAGGGATGCCGTTGCCGTTGAACCAGAAGACAAAACGGGGTTCGACGGCTTGGCCGGCGAGTCGGCCCGCGGCGTAGGCCGTGCCGCTCGAGTTGAACATCGCGTCGAGCGCAGGCAGGCCGACACGCACGGCGGCTCCCGTCAATCCGATGCCGCGCAGAAAGGAGCGTCTCGAAAGTACAGTCATGATGGGGGCGTCCCCAGAAAGGACTCGGACGAAACTATGGAGATTATAAGCTCTTTGATCTGAAAACGCGAGTCCCGAAATCGCTCGAAGGCGCGGTCGATAGAGGGCTGATCGGCATCCATCTCGATCCGCCCCAGCGCGTAGCGGAAGAGTTGCTTGACCACGCACTTCTGGCAGCCCGCATCGTTGGCCAGGTAGCGGCCGAGAACGGCGGGCGAAGAGAATTCCGAGCCGTTGAGGCCCTGAATTAATCCCGCGGCGTCGATCGGGAGGTTGTATTCAGAAGGCTTGGTCTTGACTTTGCGGCGGCGCTCGTCTTGCGTCGGGAAGATCGTTACGGTTTGGTGCTCGCGGAATCGGCCGATCGCGTCGTAGTGCTCGAACCCGAACCCGATGTTGTCCACCAAGAGGTGGCAACCGGCACAGGCGGGGTTCGATAGATGGACGGCCAGGCGCTCGCGCGTCGTCATGGGCCGGTCGTCGCTGAGAGCGGGCAGCGTTGTATCGACGCCGGGTGGCGGGGGCGGCACGGTCTGACAGAGGAAGTGCTCGCGCACGAAAAGGCCGCGCTCGGTCGGTGAGGTTTCAGCGGGTTTGCTGGTGACGGTGAGGAAGCTCGCCTGTCCGAGGATGCCGGCACGCCCTGAGTCCGCCGGGAAAGACGCTCGCTGAAACTCCGCCGCCGGGGCAGAGAGGCCGTACAGTTTCGCCATCGAGGTATTGAGGAAGCTGTATTCGGCGTTAAAGAACTCCATAAAGTTCCCGCCCTGCCATACGAGACTGTTGAAGAGTTGACGGGTCTCCTCGATCATCGAATCGACGAGTTCGGCGCTGAACTCGGGATAGATGCGGCGATCGCGCACAGCGGTTTCGATGCGATCGAAACGCAACCATTGAGCGAGAAACTGCTCAAGTGCTTGCTGTGCACGCGGGTCATCGAGCATGCGCTGTAACTGGTTGCGGATCTGTCCGGCGGTTTCGAGTTGCCCTTCTTTCGCCGCTCGCAGCAGAGCTTCGTCAGGCATCGTATCCCAGAGGAAGTAGGAGAGCAGAGCGGCGGTTTGATACGGGCGAAGGACCGTTGGGGGTTGGGGCTCGGCGTAGAAGAGGAAGCTGGGCGACTGCAGCATGGCCTCGACGACCATGCGGGCGCCTTCTAAGAACAGGCCTTCCCGCCGGGCCCCGAGGCCGAACAGCCCGGCGTAGGTTTGGGCCTCTTTGCTTGTGAGCGGCCGGCGGAACGCCTTCAAGCCGAAGGAGCGGATGAATGCGTCCCGGCAGGAGTCGTCAGAGGCCGAGGCCGGCTTGCAAGGGATGAGATGCCGATGATCGCCGCCTCGAAAAGCGTTTCTCGCGAGTCGCTCGGCGGCTCGGCCATACGCTTCGGCCAAGATCGGCGAGATGCCCTGGCCCTCGATCTGATTGCGGTAGCCGTGGATGTAGTCTTCTTGGGGAAACTGGCCGGAGGGACGGGTTTGGTCGCCCAGTAACTCATAGACGGTATTGTTGTACTGGCTGCGTGTGAGCCGACGGATTTCTCCGTGAGGCTTGATGCCAGTAGCGGTCCGGTCCGCCTTGTCGGCTTGAGTTCGGAGATAGTTGACCCAGACGAGCAGGGTCTCCTCATCGGGGCTGTCGGGCGGGATGCGTTCGCCGCCGGTGTGCTGGATGCGCTGGGTGGGCTTGAGGACGAGGCGCGACTTCGCAGGGTCCTCGGGGTCGACAAACGTCCGAAGTGATAGCCCGAATGCGATCAGGCGGTCGCGGTCCGCTTCGGCGTCGGGAAAGCGCAGACCGCTACGCGAGGCGATGCCGTTGTCGTTGTGGCAAAGCCGGCACTGCGCGTTCTCGAAGATGGGCAGGAGATTATCGACGAAGAAGCCCGCGTCATTCGCGACGGGTTGAGCCATGCCCGGCGATGCATAGATCACACAGGCGATGAGAGCGACGGCTAGTTTCGCTGAGCGGCGAAAGAGACTCATTTGAGGCAGGCTTGGGTAAGTCGAAAATCGACCCTGTTTGTAGGCCATCGTAACACCCAAAGGTGCCGATGGCGTGGTAACGGACTATCATGAGCGCGTGGGGATCTTCGGCCGTTGCCTGCTGGTGTTGGCGCTGTGTCTTCCTGTCGTGGGCCTCGCTCAGGGCACGGTTGAGAACCTGCTGACACGGGCCATCGAGTTATACCGCAAGGGCGAAGTCGACGAGGCTTTCGAGCTTGCGAACGAAGCAGTGTCGAAAGCGCCGATGGATCCCACCGGGTACTTCATTCGCGGCACGGCCTATGAGTCCAAGCAGGACTACGATTTGGCGCTCTCCGACTATGACCGTGTCGTCAAGATGAGCCCCCAGCTCGCAACGATCTATAGCCGGCGGGGAGGGCTTTACTTTAAGCTCGGGCGCTTCGACGAATCGATCGCTGATTTCGACCGTGAGGTCGAACTGGATGCGCGGAAGAAACAGAACCATTGGCAACGCGGCCTCTCCTATTACTATGCGGGCCGTTACGCAGATTGCGCCGACCAGTTCGAGTTGTCGTTCAAGACGGTGAATCCAAAAGACTATGAGAACGGCATCTGGCATTTCCTGTGCCGTGCGCAATTGGATGGGGTCGACACGGCGCGCAAGTCGACTCTGGATGTCGAAGGAGATGAACGCATCCCGATGCGCGACGTCTATAACCTGTATCAGGGACTCGGGACGGCCGTGGACGTGATGCAAGCCACGGAACGCGGGTACCCGAATGCGGCAGAGTTAAAGGATCGACTGTTCTATGCGTTGTTCTACGTGGCGTTGTTCGAAGACGTGAGCGGCGATACCGCGTCAGCCCTGCGGCACACGGAAAGGGCGGTTTCGAATTTTCAGGTGGCGCACTACATGTGGGATGTGGCGCGGATTCACCTGGAGAGCCTGCAATCGGAAGATGAGTAACGCGATGATTCGTAGTACGAAACGTAGTCAGCCGGGCACCCTTCACCATGCCCTGCGTGGCCTTTGCCTAGCGGCGCTTCTGGTCGGTCTTGTGGCCGGCAGCGGTATTGCGCAAGAGGTAAACGACCTGCTTTACTACGCGGTTACCGCTCGGCGAGAGGGGCGATACGACGAAGGCGCAAAGCTCCTCGATCTGGCGATCAAGAAGGAGCCGACGAATCCGACGCTCTACTACGTGCGCGCCACGATCCTCGAATTGCAGCGTAAGTTTGCTTCAGCTCTCGCCGACCTGGACGAAACCGTGTTGCTGACACCAGAGACATGGGAAGGCTATCAGTCGCGCGGCATGGTCCAGTTCAAGCTGGGGAATGTAAAGAAATCGGTCGCTGACTTCGACAAGGTCATCGAGATGGAACCTGAGACGGCGGCGCGTCACTGGCAGCGTGGCATCTCGTGCTATTACGCGGGGCAATTTGAAGAAGGCCGCAAGCAGTTTGAGTTACATCAGACCGTGAACTCAAGTGATGTAGAGAACGGGGTTTGGCACTTTCTCTGTGTGGCAAAAACCGAGGGTTTCGACACGGCCCGAGCGGCGATGATCGACATCAGCGGAGACGCTCGCGTGCCGATGGCACAGGTCTACGAGTTATTCCGGGGCAAGGTTAAGCCGGAAGCTGTTTTCGCCGCAGCTGAGTCGGGGTCCGGCGACGAGGCAAAGAAGAGCAACCAACTCTTCAACGCCCATCTCTACGTCGGCCTATATTACGAGGCGCAATCGGACGCGGCCAACGCCCGCAAACACATCACAATCGCGGCCAGGGACTACCCGCAAAAGCACTACATGTGGGAAGTGGCACGGGTCCACGCGGAACGGCTCGCGGGCAGGTAGAGATCTGCGCGGGCGTGGCATGGCGGCCTGCGCTTGTTAGTACTTGTCGAGAGGGATCTCGAAGTAGAACAGATCGCGGCCTGTGTTGAGGTTGCGAATACCCGAGATATAGACCGAGGTTCGGGACACAGGATCACCTTCCGTACCTGTTTCGTAGTAGAAGAAACCGCTGGCCGAGCTACGCGGCGGGATGACCGGCGCCTTAAAGGCACGTCCCGCGATCTCGGGTTTGGCAAGCGGCCCTTTCTTGACTTTGGGGCCGCCCAGGCCCGGGACATTTGGAATGTAACGGGGCCGCTCCTTGGGCCGCGTACTGGGCTGGTAGTAGGCAAGGTCTTCCGCCGAAGTGGGCTCGATGCCCTCGCGGTCGGATGTGATCAAGCGGACCTTGAGGTCCTCAAGTCCGAGAGCATCGTCGGTGTCATTGGTGATGACGAGCAAGACCGGCAGGAAACCGTACTTGAGCGGCTTGGCTTTCCCGAATGCCTGCTTGCTGTCTTTGTCCGTCGCGAACGGCTTGACAGCCACGGTGACTTCGCCCTGCTTCTGGCGGGCCGCGTATTTGCCCGCCGGTTTGACCTTGAACACGTCATCAGCCGGGGCTGATGAGGACAACAGTAGAGCAACGACGAGCCCGGCAAGTCCGAATGAGTAGCTTCTTGGCATAATGGGTTGAGCCTCGGTTGACATATCTGGCCTACAATCTGCTGGCTGCTTTGGCGGCGATTGTTACCGTTCCCTACGATCTGATCCGGGGGCTGCGGCGGGGCCGACCCTGGAGCAGCCTAACACAGCGGCTCGGATTCTTACCCCCCTCATTTCAACAGACCTCCGCCGACTCGATCTGGTTACATGCTGTTTCGGTCGGAGAGGTGGTCTCGTGCGAAATGCTGGTCCGACGGTTGAAGGAACAGCACCCTGGTTTGCCGATCTTCGTGTCGACGGGTACGGCGACCGGGCAGGCGCTGGCGCGCCAGAAGCTCGGGGACGTAACAGCGGGCATCTTCTATATGCCGCTGGATCTACTTTTCCCGGTGCGCCGGGTACTGAGTACGATTCGGCCGCGATTGATGATCGTCGCAGAGACGGAGATATGGCCGAACCTCTATCGCCTGGTCAAGCGTTCGGGAGCGGGCCTTCTCGTTGTCAACGGCCGGATCTCCGATCGGACCTTTCCGAGCTACCAGCGCTTCCGTTTCTTGTTTCGGAGCGTGCTGCGGCATGTGGACTTAATCTTGGCGCAATCGGAGCAAGATCGAGAACGGATGGTCGCGATTGGCGCGCAGCCGGATCGGGTTGAGGTTGGGGGCAACCTGAAGTATGACTTCGAGGTTGCCGGCACGATCGCGCCTGAAGCCGTTCGCCTGTTCCTCAGCGAGATCGAAGCCGGGCCGGTGATCGTCGCGGGCAGCACGCGGGAAGGTGAAGAGTTACTCATGGTCGAGGCTTTTCGGGGAGTGGCTAAACAGCATGAGAAGGCGCTGCTGGTTGTAGCGCCGCGGCACCCACGGCGGTTTGATGAAGCGGCATCGGCGCTGGCCACGGCGGGGCTACCGGTCGTGCGGCGGTCAGAGTTGGATGCGGGACCTCGCGGACTCAACTTACCAGCGGTGCTATTGCTCGATTCGCTGGGTGAGTTGGCGGCGCTCTATTCGCTGGCGGATGTGGTGTTTGTCGGCGGATCGCTGAATGGATGGGGCGGACACAACGTTCTCGAGTCGGCGTTGTCAGGGCGGCCCGTTGTTGTGGGGCCGACGACGCAGAACTTCGCGGAGATAGTGAAGGCGCTACTGGCTGAGAAGGGGCTGATCCAGATCGGCGAGGCGGAAGAACTCGGCTCTACGTTGCTGGATCTATTGAAAAACCGGAAGGCGGCGTTGGCGATCGGCGAGCGCGGGCGGAGCATAGCCGAGGCGCAGAGAGGTGCAACGGCGAAGGCTCTCGGAGCGGGGATGCGCTTGTACGGCGATGCGGTTCCCCTCAGCATTCCGGGATGGGGAAGCCGGCTGCTGCTGGGAGGGCCCGCGAAGGTGTGGGGCGCTGTGGCCCGTCGGAAAGCCGCGACATCCGTATCTGGTGGGCGTGCGGCTGGGCGGTTAAGGAGCTTCACCATTTGCGTTGGGAATCTCACTGCCGGGGGAGAAGGAAAGACGCCCGTAGTGGCCTGGATTGTCGAGCAGCTTTGTGAGCGCGGGCACCGTCCGGCGGTGTTGACGCGCGGGTATCGGCGGCGATCAAGTAAACCCTGGATCGTGGTCGGGCCAAAGGACGAGCCCAGCGCTGAGCAGATCGGCGACGAAGCGTACTTGCTGTGGCGCGATTTCAGAGAGCGCGGGCTCGACGTTCCGATTGGGGTGGGTGCGGATCGGTCGCAAGCCGGCACGGAACTGGAGAAGCGTTTTCCGGTTGATATTGTCGTGATGGATGACGGCTACCAATATTTCGGCTTGGAGCGCGATTTCGATTTGCTTGTTGTTGATGCGAGCCGGCCGTTCGGCGGCGGAAGGATATTGCCCCTCGACCGACTACGTGAATCGGTTGCGGGCGCTTCGCGGGCGAAGACAATCCTGTTGACAAAGACCCAGCCGGGGGTGAGCTACGACGGCATCGAGACCGAACTGCGCCGGTGGAATCGGACGGCTCCGATCTTGCGTGCACGAACGCGTGCGGTGGCGGCCGTCGACGCTTCGACGGGGGAGGAGAGCGCTCTTGAGAGCTTAGTCGGCACGACGTGTGTGGGTTTCTGCGGACTGGGGAACCCCGATTCGTTCTGGCGAACGCTCGACGCCGAGGGAATTCGTCCGGCGGAGCGTCTTGCGTTTCGTGACCACCATCGATACACGCAGGTGGACATCGGGCGAATAGGTGACGCGGCCCGGCGAGCGGATGCGAGCGTACTGCTGACGACACAGAAAGACTTCGTGAACCTGCGGGGCGCCTTGGTGGATACTGATGGCGAAGCGACAATCTTTGACGAGCGGCTTCAACTGTTCTGGCTGCGGATTGAACAGGAAGTGGAGCCAGGATTGCTGGACTCTTTGAGCACGGAGCTCCCCGATCCTAGTGATCATGTTCACTCGAGCCGGCCGGCGCAAATCCCCGCCGTTGGTAACATATAGGCACTCCCGCTCGCCTCATTACTAGACTCCATGAGCCTTCCTAACTTCTCCATTCACCGCCCCGTCACCGTGCTGATGGCCTGTACGATCGCGGTTCTGTTGGGGACCATTGCGTTCGTTGAGATTCCGGTCGATCTGATGCCGGAAACCGAGTACCCGACGATCAGCATCAACGTCGGTTACGAGGGTGTGGCGCCGGAAGAGATGGAGACGCTAGTGGCGCGTCCACTTGAGCAGACACTGGCCTCGGCGCCCAACATCGAAGAAATCACCTCGTCGTCATCGGAAGGCCGCTCCAGCGTACGCGTCCGCTTCACCTACGGCACCGACCTCGATGAAGCCGCCAACGACCTGAGAGCCCGTATCGACCGCCGCCGCAACAACCTGCCCGACGACATCGACCCGCCCACGATCTACAAGTTCGACGTATCGCAGTTCCCCGTGATGTTCCTCACGATCTCGGCGGAGGGCATGGACGCCAAGGAATTGCGCCACTTCAGCGAGAAGAACATCCAGTACCGTATCGAGCGCGTTCTCGGCGTCGCCCAGGCACGTGTATCCGGCGGATTGCGCCGGCAAGTCCACGTCAACCTCGACCTCAAGAAGCTGCGCTCACTCGAACTCTCGGTCGCGCAGATCGTACAGAAGTTGCGGCGCGAGAATCTGAACCGGCCGGTTGGCCCGGTCCGCGAAGGTGAGTTCGAAGTCCTGCTACGCACGCAGGGCGAGTTCCAGACCGTCACGGATATCCTCAACGTCGGGGTGGCCACTCGCAACGGCGTGCCCGTCTACATACGCGACATCGCCAGCGTCGAAGACTCGCACGAAGAGATCCGGTACATCGTCACTGTCGACGGCGTGCCGGCCGTTCGGATGTTCGTTTACAAACAGTCCGGGGCAAATGCGGTTGAGGTTTCAGAGGGAATTCACGAGGAGATTGCCCTCATTCACGAGGACTACAAGAGTCAGAACGTCCACCTCGAATCCCCGTGGGATTCCGCGAACTTCATCCGCGCCTCGATCAACAACGTGAAGGACGCCACTCTTGTCGGCGCGGCGCTGGCCGTGCTCGTGCTTCTGTTCTTCTTGCGGAGCCTGTCGAGCACGCTCATCATCGGCATCGCGATTCCTGTCTCAGTCATCTCGACGTTTGCGTTGATGTACTTCAACGGCTTCACGCTCAACACGGTCTCGTTCGGCGGACTAGCGCTGGGCGTCGGCATGCTCGTCGACAACGCCATCGTGGTTCTGGAGAACATCTTTCGCCTGCGTGAAAAGGGGGGAAGTCCGCTCGAAGCCGCCGTCATCGGCAGCCGCCAGGTCGGCACTGCGATCACGGCCTCGACGCTCACGACGATCGCCGTTTTCGTGCCGGTTCTATTCATTCAGGGCATGGCGGCACAGACGTTTCAGCAGCTCGCCTGGGTCGTATCGTTTGCTTTGTTCTGCTCGCTGATGGTCGCTTTGACCGTGGTACCGATGCTTTCGGCACGATTCTTGCGCACCGGCGGCGAACGGACCCAGGGGCCCTTGAACGCTGTCAACAAAGGTATCGGCCGGCTACTCGACGGTCTTTCGGAGAGCTATGGCGGCGTCATCTCGTGGGCTCTGGGCCACCGCGCAATCGTCATTTTCACTTCCGTGATGCTGTTCGCGGGCGCTTACTATCTCTCACCCCTCATCGGTGTTGAGCTTGAGCCCGAAGTCGACGAAGGCCAAATCGACATCGATCTCGAACTTCCCCCTGGCACGCGCGCCGAGGTGACCAACGATATGGTGCAGCGCATTCGCCTGCTGATCGAAGATCATGTTCCCGAGGCGCGCTACATTATGACGGAAGCGGGCAGCCAGAGTACCTGGCGGGCCGAGGGCACCAACAACGGAGAGATCCGCATTGACCTAGTCGACCAGGCGAAGCGCGAACGCAATGCCGCGGACATCGTGAATCAACTTCGCCCGATGCTTCAGATCCAGCCCGGCATGCTCGTGCGAATCCGCGTACGTGGCGGTATGCGTAGCCGGGGCAGCAGTTTCGGCGATGCAGAGCGTTTATCGGTGGAGGTGCGCGGCCACGATATCGGCGTCATGCAGAACTTGGCCGAGCAGGTACGCGACGCCATGTCCGCCGTTCCCGGTGTTGTCAATCCACGTATGAGCCGCCGGCCCGGCACGCCAGAGATGCTGATCTCCATCGACCGTGCCAAGGCTACGAGTATGGGCCTCGATGTATCAGAAGTCGCCGACACCCTGGAAACAGCCGTCGGTGGCACGCGCGCTTCGATGTTTCGTGAAGAGGGCGACGAGTACGATATCGTCGTGCGTCTGCGCGAGGAAGACCGTCTCGATCTCAGCCAGGTTTCCCAAGTCCCCATCACGCTTCCCGACGGCCGGACCATTCAGGCCGAGAGCGTCGTCCGGATGAATCGCCAGGAAGGGCCGTTCGAGATTACGCGCGCCGACCAGCAGCGGATCATCAGCGTCAGCGCCACGATCACCGACCGCGATCTCGGCAGCGTCGTCAGCGACCTGCAACCAATGCTCGCGGCTATCGAGCGCCCGCGCGGTTATGAGCTGCGTCTTGGCTCAGAGTATGAAGAGCAGCAAAAAGCGTTTAGCGAGATGACCTTCGCCTCCATCATGGCGCTCGTGCTCGTCTATATGGTGATGGCGTCGCAGTTCGAATCGATGCGCGATCCGTTCATCATTCTGTTCTCAGTTCCGCTGGCCTTCGTGGGGATCGTGCTGATGCTCATCCTCACCGAAACGAACTTCAACATTCAGGGGTTCCTCGGTGTGATTGTGCTCGTCGGAATCGTCGTCAACAACGCTATTGTGTTGCTTGATTACGCCAACCTGCTGCGCCGCGAGCACAACTATTCGTTACGCGAAGCGGTCATCACGGCGGGCACGCGCCGCCTACGGCCCATCCTGATGACGACAGTCACGACCGTTCTAGGGCTCGCCCCCATGGCCTTGGGGATCGGCGAGGGCGGCGAGTTGCAAGCGCCCATGGCCCGTGTCGTTATCGGTGGGCTGACGACGTCCACGCTGATCACGCTCATCGTGATCCCGGTCATCTACATGACTCTTGAAGAACGCTCAGAACGGGCGCGCACGCGCCACGCCGAACCACCGGCGGACCTTCATCCAGTCGCCACGTCGGGCGACTAGCGATCTGTATGCTCGCCGGTTACGGCGGGAACAACCCCCTCTTGGAGGTCTACGGGCCCGATGATTCCTTGGCCTCCTCGGCCGGGGCGCGGCGGATCTTCGAGATGAAGATCGGGACTACCGGGTAGTACTTGTGGCTGCCCTTCTCCGTCGTTTGAACGCGGCCGATCTGATCGACAACATCCATCCCTTCAAGAACTTTACCGAAGACCGTATAACCGACTCGTTCTTTCTCCTTGTTCGGATCGAGCTGCTTGTTGTTGCGCACGTTAAAAAAGAACTGAGAAGCGGCGCTATCAGGGTCTTCGCCGCGGTACATAGCGACCGTGCCGCGTGCGTTCTTTAGACCGTTGTCCGCTTCACTGGGAATGGGGTCCTGGGTCCATTTGCGTGAAAGACCACTGGTATCAATCGAGTAGACGCCGCCCACAACCATGAAGTTCTTTCGGATGCGGTGGAAGACAGTGTGGTCGTAGAACTTGCGATCCACATAGTTCAGGAAGTTCTCGACCGACTTCGGCGCGGCGTCGGCGTCCAATTCGATCGTGATGTCACCTTTAGTCGTGTCCATGATGACGACGTGCTTGCCGGTGAGAGGCTCCGGCGGGGCTTCCTCTTTCTCCTCCACCTTTGGTTCCGGGGCGCTCGCGGTCTCACTCTCCGACGAGCCGCAACCGGTGATGAACGGCAGCGCAGCCACCAACAATACCGCGAGGGTGAATCGAACAGGCTTCATGGACTCCTCCTTCTGATGCTTCAACAAGGGGCAAAACCGAGGCCGCGTGGCGTCGCGGGCGGCTCGCCCGGTTGGATTCTACCACCCTCGCGGTGGGTGCTGTAAAGTTTCGATCCTGAATTATTGACGGGGCACGGCCGCGGCTTGGCGGAGAATCTCGCCGTACCGCGCGGCCACTGACCACAAGGAGTGAACGCTGTTGACATGCGCGGCGGCGTTTTGCCCGATGCGCGCGCGGACTGCGGGCTCCTCAATTAGCCATCGCAGATAGGAGCGGAGCATGTCGGTTTCCGCCTCACCGGGATCGACGCGGATCACGGCGTCGTCGGGGAAGGCGGCGTTCTCGTCGTTGCCCGTAGCGTCGTTACCCGTAACAAGGACAGGTTTGCCGAGCGACATCATCCGCATTACAAGTCCCGAGGTCTCGCCCGCTGAGGGGAAGCGTAGATTGACGCCGATGTCGGTCGCGCCGAGGACGCGTTCGAAAGCCGTGTCGTCGAGATAGGGCCGGCGGATGATGCGGTCGCTTTCAAAGCGCGGGGCGAGTGCGGCTTCGTATTCAGGTGTGCTGAATTCGCCGCCGATGAGTAGCCGATAGGGGCCGTCGAGGGATGCGCATGCATCGAGCACGGCACGGACGCGCTTCGCGGGGCGCAGGTAGCCTAGGCACGAGATCAGGACTTCGTCCGGGGTAACACCAAGATCCTCACGCACGGCGTTTCGTTCGTCATTGCTGAAGGACGACGGCTTATCCACGAAGTGAGGCACCTCGTGAATTGGCGGTACGGTCTTTCCAACAGGAATCGATTGGCGTGCCATACGCGCCGCCGCGGGATTGTGAACGATCACGGCGCGGCTGCTTTCGATGAGCCGCCGCAACATCGGATAGCGGAAGTAGCGCTGGTCGCCCGCCGAGATCCGCCGGTCGCGCCACAGTTCTTCCGCCCGTGAACGAAACCACTCGCCGTAGTTGTAGACGAATTCCTCAATGTACGCAGCTTCAGGAAACCAGCCAAGTGCAAAGTGATGCAACATGGTGTCGTGCAGCACGACAACACCCGGATGGGTCAGGGAGGCTTCGTAGATCAGCCCGTGCGTCCCGCTGTTGCCCATGTGATAGAGCGCGACGTCACACGCGGCGATGCGGGCAGGGTCGGGCGGGTCACACTCGATGACCTCATGCGCGGCTGTGAGTTCTCTTCCGAGGCGCGCCGCATAGTCGGCGACGCCGGAATGCGTGGGCGGCAGCGGCGAGACGAGCGCGATCTTCACTTGTTGTAGATCCGCTTGCCGAAGATAGCGGTGCCAACGCGCACGAGCGTCGAGCCCTCTTGGATAGCCGCTTCCAGATCGTGACTCATCCCCATCGAGACTTGGGCGAGGTTATGCTTTTCGGCGAGTTTTCGCAGACGCCGGAAGAATGGGCGGACTTGTTCGGGATCCTCACACCATGGCGGCATGCCCATCAGGCCGCGCAGGCGGACGTGATCGAGGCCGCCACAGTACTCGACGAGTTCGGGGAGATCGGCTTCATCGAGGCCACCTTTGGTCTCTTCGGGCGAGAGCTTGACTTCGAGGAAGACGTCGAGCGGCGTGGCGCAATCGTTGAGACGCCGGGCAAGTTTGGCGCTGTCGACGGTCTGGACGACTTGGAAGAGCCGCGCGGCCTGCTTGGTCTTGTTGCTTTGCAGCTTGCCGATGAAGTGGAAGATGGCGCCCGGCAGGGCGCCAAGCTGGGCGGACTTGCCATCGAATTCCTGAATGTAGTTCTCACCAAAGTGACGCTGGCCTGCCTCGTAGGCCGCGCATAGATCGGCGGCGGGCTTGACCTTCGACACGGCGACAAGAGTGATGTCGTTGGGGTCGCGTCCGGCAGCGAGGGCGGCCTCCCCGATGCGTTCATGGACCTGAGCGAGGCGATCGGCAATCATTGTGACCATTCTACGGCGCGGATAGACCCCTACCTGTGCTGCTTGGTTCCAGCCCATGAGAAACGGAAGGCAGATTGACCCCGACGTTCCGCAGCTCGCTAGAACGAGACGTCGCGGCAAAGTACGTATACTAGACCTTTCCCGACCGGAACGAACCATCATGCGACTTTACATACCGATTTTGATTCTTGGACTACTGATAGTCAGCCCACTCGCCGCCCAACCGAACACGCTGACGCAAGCCGAGATCGAGCAGGGCTGGGTGCTGCTGTGGGACGGCAAGACGGAATACGGCTGGGAGTGGCACGGCGATGCGCGCTGGAAGATTCAAGACGGCATCCTGAAGTCCGACGGCGGCGGCTATGGCTGGTTGGGTACGACGAGCACGTTCGGCGATTTCGAACTGAGCCTTGAATTCCGTACACCCGCCGACGGCAACAGCGGCGTGTTCCTACGTTCAGATCGGCGCGGCCTGCCGCACCAGACGGGCTACGAGCTGCAAATCTTCAACCGCCAGCCTGAGGGATATAACACCGGCAGCCTCGTCTATTACGCAAAAGGGCAGCCCGCGCAGTTCATCGGCGGACGGTGGAACACCTACCACGTGAGGGCGGTAGGTGACCGCTTCGTCGTGCGACTGAATGACCGCGAAGTGCTTGACGTCAACGACTCATCCCACGCGGCGGGCGTCATCGGCTTGCAATACAACGAGGACAAGCCGATCGAGTACCGCAACATCAAACTGCGGCCGATCGGGCTGAACCCGCTGTTCAGCGGACAGAACCTGAGCGGCTGGCAGAAGGTTGACCGGCCAAACCGCGACGACGTCCACGAGTGGTCGGTACGCGACGGGATTCTGCATGTCGAGAAGGGCGCCGGGCAGCTCGAAACCGAGAAGGAGTTTAAGAACTTTGTGCTGCAACTAGCGATCAAGACGAACGCGCCGGCGGCCGACCGCCACCCCAACAGCGGCGTCTTCTTCCGTGGCGAAAAAGGCGTCTTCTGGAGCGGCTACGAATCGCAGATCCGCAATGAGTTCAGCGACGGCGACCGCACGAAGCCCGTCGACATCGGCACGGGCGGACTCTATTTCTATGTGCCGACGCGCCGCGTCATCCCCGAGGACGGTGAGTTTTTCTGGAAGACCGTCATCACTTACGATCGCCACATCGCCATCTGGATCAACGGCATCCAAACCGCCGATTGGGACGATCCGCGCCCGCCGGGCAACAACGCACGCCGGCAGGCCAAGGTCGTCTCGGGAGTGCTGAGCCTACAGGCCCACGACCCGACGACGAACCTCGACTTCAAAGACATCCGCGCCACCGAGTTGGCCGAGAGGTAATCAACTTTTCTTAGAACGCCCTTGGTTGTCGACATGGCCGCCTATGAAGCTTACTTCGCGGGGCGGCTGGAGAGGCACGAGCTATCCCAGGAGGAGATTGACGCGGTGATTGCAAAGATTGATACGCCGGAGGTTCCTGTTTAGCGGGCGTCCAGGGCGCGTCGAGCTGCAACGCACACCCGCGTTATACAATCAAACTTACGATGGCTGGGCAAGTTCACGACACGAGTTCGCGGGTAATTTCCCCGCTTCCTCACTTCAGTAAGGAAATCAACAGCAACCTGGTCCAGTCGGAGATCGAGGGTGGGGTGTTCCTAGCTGACCTCGCCGAGGGGGCCGAGATCAAAGTGAAAACGGAAAATCGGCTCTACACGATTGTGACGTGTGGTGGCGCGCGCGTCTTGATTTCAGGCCATCCGGAGTTCTGTCCCGAACCCGTGGAGGTGAGCATTCACGGCTCGACGTGGGGCGGCACGATGATCCGGTCGGGCTTTATCGGCTGTGGCATGCATCTGGAGTTCGGCCATCCAACGCGACGTGGCCGGATTATCACCTCACCGATCGTCGAGGTTCAGGAACAGCGCTAGGCCTTACTTCTCCTGACGGTCTTTGAGCTCGGCGAACCAGTTTTGGACCACGTGGATCGAGATCGGCTTGTCGCCCTGAAGTTGAAGCGTCTCTCGCAGCACGAACCGCTGACCGTCGTTGGCCACGTCGTAGCGAGGGTCCACCGCGGGGTCGGCAAGAAGGCCGGGGTGCTCAAACAAAACCTGTGGGGATTCCGTTGAGAAGCTCGGCGTCGTTGTCACGCCGACCGTCATCAAGGTATCCCGCTCGACGTAAAAGATCTCTTTCCAGTGCCGTCCGGGAAGCTTCGCACATAGACTTCAAAACGTCCTGATTCATTAGACGCATACACGACAAACCGATTGTCCGGGGAGAATTTGGGCGCGGCCTCGTTGAACTCAGTTTGGAGGAACATGACGGCCTCACCCAGGTTCCCGTTCTGCTGCCGTTTGTGAAACGCCGGGTCCCGCAGGGTTTCCGGCCCACGCGAATTGTAAATCAGATACCTGCCGTCCAGCGACCACTCGGGCGTCTGTTCTTGCACTGGAGTGCCTACCAATACTTCGGCCTCGCCGCTGCCGTCGGCGGGCTTCGTGAATAGGGCCCCGTTCCCACTCCTCCGCGAGTTGAAGGTGATCTCGTTGCCCGAAGAGGTCCAGGCGGCAATTTCTCCCGCGGCGCTATCGAATGTGAAGCGGGTCTTGATAGGACGATCCGTTTCGTGGATCCAGATGTCGGTGTTGCCGCCTTCCCATCCCCGGACAGCGACATGCCGCTCATCCGGTGACAGGTTGGGATGATCGATCGACTCCTGTGGTTGGCCGATCTCTCCGAGCTTCTTGCCCTCTCGATCCGTCCAGATGAGTTGTCGAAGGCCGTCCCCACCTGCATAGTCGGCGTACACCAAGGTACCGTCGTCGGCGACGCTCGGGTGACCCGCATCCTGGGTAATCGGGAACGCCTCGCCGGTCGGCTGTAGGGTCTGGATCGAGAAGGGCAGCGCCCAGAGCCCGGCCTCCCCGATATTCGTCTGGTACACAATGTGCCCTGTCGAGGAATACCAAGGAAACGTCCCGGTTCCGAAAGACAAACGCGCGCCGCTTTCGAGATTCTTGAGAACGATCTCCGCATCGATGGGAGAACCCTTGGCGAAAAGTACGCTGCGAGCCGCAGCCGCGCTGGGCAGGAAATGTGGGAAGACGGTGGCCGGCCCCTTCTCCGACTCTTCTGGCTCGAACAGCAGTTTCGGAGTCCCGCCGCGAGCCGGCACTTCATAGAGCTTTGGGGGCATATCCGATGAGACCACGATCGAGTCGCCGTCCGGACTCCAGGAACCTCCTAAGAACAGGTTACTTGGAAATTCGGCGAGGGTGAGCGTAGCCGCGCCTTCGACAGAGATCTTCTTCAGCTCCTCATTCGTGCCGAACCCGACGAACGCGCTGTCGGGCGACCAAAACAGCCACTGAGCACCCTCGGTCGCTGGAACCTCGCGCAGCTGCTCGTTGGCCAGATCGCGGATCCAGAGGGTTTGCGAATTGCCTGCAATGAAAGCGACATACTTGCCATTGGGAGACACGGCGGCGCCCCGTTGTAGACTCAGCTTCTCGGGCGGCGTGAACGAGAACTTGCGCAGCGGCATCGTGCCGGTAGCCGAAGGCTGGGCGAGCCACTGAAACACTAGCAGTCCGACGGCTGCGATCAAGATGACCGCTGTTGCAAGGAAGCCGAGGCGCAACAGGCGCTGCCGTTGCTCAAGCTTTTGCGCGGCGGACTCTGGGACGACACGGATGGCGACGGAGCGGTGGAGTTGAGTGTCTTCGGCGCGGTAGGTGACGAGGTCGCCTTGCTCTTCCAAGTTTTCAATCACCCGGTACTTCACGAGGGGATGCTCACTCATCTCCTCGCCTGAATGTAGGGGCACAGCATGCTGTGCCCGTGTTCCAGCGGCCTGTTGAGGCGGCGCGGTCACGGCATGCCATGCCGCTACGGATTCACTGGGAACGGCTTGCATAATCGTCGACTAGCCGGAGTCGAGCTTCTTCCGAAGGCCCTGTAGATCAAGCAGCAACTCGTCGGTGTGCTGGTAGCGCTCTTCGATGTCCTTGGCGAGGCATTTGTTTGCCAGCCACTTCAACTCCATCGGCACACCCGTCCGCAGAGCGGTCATGGGCTCGGGCTGTTCGTTGGTGATGGAGTACATCACGGCCTTGTCGTAGTGGCCCTTAAACGGTTGTTTTGGCCGGTGACCATTTCGTAGACGACGACGCCGAGGGACCAGATGTCGGTACGGTGATCCAACTCCATCCCGTAGGTCTGCTCGGGGGACATATAGGTGACGGTCCCCATGGTCTCGTAGGTGCGGGTCAGTTTGGAACGATCGACGAGTTGCGCAAGGCCGAAGTCCATGATCGTGACGTGCTGTTTTGAGCCCGAGCCGGTGACCATCAAGTTGGCGGGCTTGATGTCGCGGTGGACGATCTTCTTCTCGTGGGCTGCTTGCAGGCCCTGGGCGGTTTGAATGGCGATGTCAAGGGCGTCCTTGAGCTTGAGCGGACCGGCTTCGATACTTCTGTCGAGGCCTTCGCCTTCGAGAAAGGCCATCGCGATGAAAGTGCGGCCATTGGCCTCGGAAATCTCGTGGACGGTGCAGATGTTGGGATGGTTCAGGGCAGCGGCGGCTTTCGCTTCCCGCTCGAAGCGCTTGCGGATGTCCTCGTCGGAAACGAGATGCGCGGCCAGGAACTTCAGGGCAACGGGGCGATCGAGGGATGTGTCCTCGGCTTTGTAGACGACGCCCCTGCCGCCTTCACCGAGCTTCTCAGTGATGCGGTAATGGGAGATGGTTTGGCCGACCACGTCGGTCCAATTCTACCTCTAAAACTCAGAATGGCGAAACAACTCAACCCGTAGATAGTCTATTCAGGGGTTGCGAGATGGATGGAAAGGGAGATTCTTCGAGGTGCAGGTTCGGTCGCTTTGGCAATTTCTCAACGCAGGCTCACGCCTGCGGCTCTGAGTTCTTGGGGGACCGTTTGAGATGCTCTTGGGTTTCGCACCGCTTGTTACTCGCGCGGCTCGGCTCGAAGGATGGTTGCTGAGTCGTGGGGTATGTAGGCTATAGCTGAAGTTGTCGGTTAGTCTGGCAGGGCGAAGGAGAGGATGTTGGCGCCCGAGGCGATGGCGACGTACTGCTTGCCTTTGACTTTGTAGGTCATCGGCGAGCCCTTCCAAACCTGGTTCACCTCGAAGTGCCACAGGGTTTTGCCCGTCGCCGCGTTGACGGCCGCGAAGCCACCGCCGGTCTCGCCGTAGAATACGAGTCCGCCGTCGGTTGAGAGCACACCGGAGTAGTTCGCGTCCGGCGTGCCAACTTGCGGGATCTCCCAGGCGATCTTGCCGGTGTCGACTTGCAGCGCGCGCAAGTACTTGCGAGGGGGCTCGTCGGGATTCTGGTAGGGCGAAAAGCCGCCGAGCCGTGCTTTGCGGTAGACCGAGCAATCCTCGACGGCCATCACATAGAGGAGCCGCGTCGCAGGATGGAAAGCCGTCGAGTACCAGTTCGTCGCGCCGCGCACCGCCGGACAGGAGACCGTCCCTTGCGGCGTGGGGTCTTGGCCGTCGACAAGAATCGGTACGCCTTTGTCGTCGATGCCGCTCGCCCACGTCAGCCGCTCGACAAACGGCTCCGCCAGCAGGAATTCTCCCGTGACACGATCGAGGGCGTAGTAGAAACCGTTGCGGTTCGCCTGGAGAAGAAGCTTGCGCTGACGGCCCTGGAACTCTGCGTCCACCAACAGCACCGGCTCCGTCGCGTCCCAGTCATGCATGTCGTGCGGCGTGAACTGGAAGTACCACTTCAGCTTGCCGGTCTTGATGTCGAGCGCCACGACCGCGTCAGTGTAAAGATTAACGCCGCCGCGCTCGGTGTCGTCCGTATCGGGCCAGGGGTTGCCGGTGGTCCAGTAGAGCAGACCCAGTTCGGGGTCGTAGGAACCACTAAGCCAAGTCGCGCCGCCGCCCACTTCGATCACATCCCCGCTCCAGGTTTCCGAACCAGGCTCGCCTTTCGCGGGCACGGTCCAGAAGCGCCAGACGCGCTCGCCGGAGGTGATCTTGTAGGCATCTAGAAAGCCCCGGATGCCCTGGTCGCCGCCGCCGATCCCGGCCATCACCAAGTCGCCGACAACGAGCGGCGCGCCAGTCGATCCATAGGGTCTGGGGAGCGGCTCCTCGGGCATCTCGACGTCCCACATCAGCGCGCCGGTGATGCGATTGATGCAGATTAGATGTGCGTCGTCGGTATTGAAGAAGACTCGATCGCCGGAGAGAGCGACGCCCCGTTGCGCACCGAGGGACGCGTCGCCCGAGATCTCTTCCGCCGGCGACAGCGGCCGGACATAGCACCAGATCTCCCGGCCCGTCCGCGCATCAAGCGCGCAGACACGATTCGGCCCGGTGACGAACATCATGCCGTCGCTCACAAGCGGTGTTGTTTCGAGCGGCGTGTAGGGGACGGGATAGATCCAACTCGGCTGTAGGCGCTCGACGTTGGTCTTGTTGATCTGGTCAAGACCACTGTGACGGTTTCCGTTCAAGTCGCCGTTGTAGGTGGGCCACTCTCCGGGCGCGGGATCGAGGATGGTGCGCTTCTCCGCCTCGGTGGTTTCAGGGAAGTCATGGCGCAACGGCCCGACGTCCACTCCGTCACGGCCGCTGAGAAACGCGATGAGGTCGCGGCGCTCCTCGGCTGTTGCGTCGAGCGGAGGCATCAGCGGCGCATCTTCGACAGTAATCCCCCCATACTCGCCCTCTTGCAACATGTGGAAACGTCCGTCGAGGGTTTGCAGTTGAACGTCGTGCTTGCCGCGGCTGCGCGCGAACCCGCGCAGGCTTGAGCCGTCGCGCAGGCGGACGTTCGTCACCGCCCACGGATTCTCGGGGCACCACGCCCAGCCGGGGCAACTCTGAGAAGACCGGCTAGCGGACCGAGTTTCCGGGTCATCAAGGACCGCGTCCAGCTCCTTCAACGTCAGTCGGCTGCCGACATCAGATAGATCGGGCGCATTCGTGCCGCCACGTCCGGCGATCATGTGGCACGCGCTACAGCCGCCGCTGCCGAAGAAGAACCGCTCCCCTGCCCCCGCGTCTCCAGGCGGCCGAATCTCCGCAGCTGAGGCGTTCAGCGAGTGCACCCAGGCGGCCAGGGTATTCAATTGCTCTGTCGGCAGGGCGAACGGAGGCATGCCGTTGGGCGTGCCGTCGCGGATGATTCCGAGGATTTGGTCTTGTGAAAGCCGCCGCAACTTTCGGTTGTCGACGAGCGCCGGCCCGCGGTCAGACCCGACGGCCCCTACGCCGTGGCAGGCGGCGCAAACAGCGGTGAACTGGCGCTGCGCCTCGGCATGTTGGTCCTGTCCGGGAGAGGGTATCGCGAATACGGCGATAACAAAAGCTGCAAATTGAGAAAGGCTCATTTTCATAGAGTTCTGAAGCAATCTCCGGCAGTGTAGCATTGCGCCGACGGGGCTTCGCTATCGCGCCAGCACTACGGAAATCCCGTCCTCGTTCGGCTATACTCGCCGATGATGAGCTAGTCCACACAACCAAGTCCCGAGCTGCTCTGGGAGTACATGACCGGCTTTCAGAAGAGCGCCGCCATTCGAGCCGCCGTCAACATCGGCATCTTTACGCATATTGGGGCCGGCGCCACCACGGCATCCGCGATTGCGGAGAAAGCCGGCGCCGGGGAACGCGGCGTTCGCATCCTGGCTGACTACCTCACGGCCGCCGGATTCCTGACAAAGACCGACGGCGAGTATGGACTCACTCCCGATAGCGTCGTGTTTCTCGATCAGAACTCGCCGGCCTATCTCGGAAGCATGGTGAAGTTTCTACAGCACGAGGAACAACGCAACAACTTTCTGGGACTGACGGAAGTCGTGAAACTGGGTACGATTCCCGATACGCGAGCCGATTCCCTGGGTGTTGAGCATCCGATGTGGATCGAATTCGCACGCTCGATGCAGGGCATCATGGCTCCGGCGGCCGAGTTCATGGCGAACATCGCAGCGGAGGGCGCCGGCGATAGCTTGAAGACGCTCGATATCGCCGCAGGTCACGGGCTCTTCGGCATCGCGGTGGCAAAGCGGTGCCCGCGGGCGGAAGTTGTTGCGGTCGATTGGCCAGGGGTGCTGGCGGTGGCGGAAGAAAACGCCCGTGCCGCAGGAGTGGCCGACCGGCATTCGTTGCTTCCCGGCGATGCTTTCAAAGCAGACTACGGCTCCGACTACGACCTGGCGCTGCTGACGAACTTCTTCCATCACTTCGATCGCGGAACAAACGTATCGCTGATGCGCAGAGTCCGTGAAGCTATGCGGCCCGGCGGACTAGTCATGACGCTGGAGTTCGTGCCGGACGATGACCGGATTAGCCCACCGGAACAGGCGATGTTCGCGATCATCATGCTGACCAACACGCCCCTCGGCGATGTCTATACTCTTAGCGAGTACGACGCGATGTTTCGCGAGGCCGGGTTCGGAGACAGCAAGCTCATTGAGTTGCCGAACGCACCGCAACGCTTGATCGTGACCTCGGCATAGCTTTCACAGCGGTGCTTGGCGGCAAGGGAGAACAACATGGCAGACAAGACGAACACGACTCGTTCCGTTTCGTCCGGCGGATCAGCGCTGAGCCGGCGCGCGCTCTTCCGCAACGGCGGGCTGCTTGCCGCCGGGATGGCGGTTCCCGCAGCGTCATCGGGAGCTAAGGCTGCGGGCAAGCTGAAGATCGGAGCAGAGTTGTACGAGTCGATCGGCGTACGACCGATCATCAACGCCAATGGACCGATCACGCTCTTCAGTGGTTCGGTGATCCTTCCGGAAGTGCGGGATGCGATGGCGGAAGCGTCGCGCCGCTACGTTCATCTCGATGAGTTGATGGAGGCCGTCGGTAGCCGTCTCGCCGAAATCACGGGGGCGGAGTTTGGGATCGTGACGTCGGGTTGCTCGGCGGCGCTGGTCCATGCAACCTCGGCCTGTATCGCCGGCGGCGCACCCGAGCGTATTCAACGATTGCCCGACTTATCAGGGCTCAAAGACGAAGTCGTCGCTCCGGTTGACTCACGCAACGTCTACGACCATGCCGTCCGCATGTTGGGCGTCAAGATCATCAACATCTCGAATGAGCGAGAGCTGCGGGCGGCGGTCGGCCCGCGTACCGCGCTGGTAATGGTGCTCGCCAAGACAGCGGACCGAAGCGAAACATTGCGGCTGGAACACATCGTGCCCATCGCCCACGAACAGAATATCCCCGTACTCGTTGATGCCGCGGCGGAAGACTTGAGCATCCCGAATGTTCATCTCGAACGGGGTGCCGACCTCATTGCTTACAGCGGCGGCAAGGCGTTCCGCGGACCGCAGAGCACAGGGCTCCTGATTGGACGGAATGACCTCGTCCAGGCGGCTTGGCTCAACAGTGTGCCACACCATGCCTTCGGGCGGCCGATGAAAGTCGCCAAAGAAGACATTATGGGCCTGCTGGCGGCGGTCGAAATGTGGGTCGAGCGAGACCACGAAGCCGAGCGGAGGACGTGGGCCGGGCGTGAAAACCCATGTCGAGCGCTTCGAAGGAATTATGCAGCGGGAGCCGCTGATCGGCATCAAGTGGGATTCGAAGCCACGCTTGGAGATTTCCTGGGATAGCACGAAACTCGGTATCACAGGAGACGAGGTCTATAAGCGGCTCTATGACGAGGAACCGAGAATCGTGCTGCGGGCCGCGAGCGGAGACGCGCGGACTTCGGGCGAGAGCAGTGTGACGGCGGTTCCGATGTACATGCAGCGTGGGGATGCGAATGTTGTGGCGCAGCGGCTTTACTCATTGCTGTCGTATCCACCCCAATCGAGCCGTGATGCGGGCGGGAACGCGCGTGACATCGCGGGGAGGTGGGATCTCCATATCGACTTTGCTTACGGCAGCGCCGAGCACAAACTCTTCAACGAACAGGATGCGGCGGATCTTCGCGGAGAGCATCACGGCGAAACGACGCTGGGCGAGATCTCCGGGTGGGTTGACGGGAATCACATGCGCTTCCGCGATACGCAGCGATACGAAGGCGGCAGCTTCGCATACCGGTTCGAAGGGGCTGTCACGAGTGACGCTATGCAGGGCGAGGTGGATCTTGGCGAGTATGGATTGGCAAGCTGGACCGCGAAGCGTCGGGGCTAAAGCACCCACGGACAAACAACCATACTTCTAGCCGAGCCGCGAACGATAGAGAGCGGTCCGACCCCTCGCCGTACCCTTGCGGTAGGCGAACTTCAGGTCTGAGGCGTACTGGGAGGTCGCACCGCTCGTTTCTCTCGCGGCTCGGCTAGAACTTCCTCACCTAGTGGACTGTCTCAAAGTAACCTTGCATATAGGGAAGACGTCTTCTCTATGTGCCCTTTGAAGGTAGCCTGGTTCGATTGAACTCCCGGCAATGTTCCGAGCTCGAGGAGATCGCTCGCTCCCAATCGCTCCCCGCCGGCTTTGTGCTGCGCGCCAAGATTGTTCTGCTATTGGCCCC
>Ga0315339_1000173_pt1 | contig 99786 bp, 97 predicted proteins | sample ASW17metaG_FD_204514 | JGI IMG/M metagenome (GOLD analysis project Ga0315339, IMG submission 204514) | Ammonia-oxidizing marine archaeal communities from Pacific Ocean, United States - ASW #17 | ecosystem: Environmental > Aquatic > Marine > Oceanic | place: USA: California | collected 2016-12-05
TATCGGACATCAAGGGATATAAAACCGGATATTCCACCAGCAGAACCTGTGAAGTGGGAATGATGTCCCATTCCTCAATAAACTATCAGTCCATCGCATTTTTAGTAAAAGAATATTTAAATCAATCGGTGAACTAACGCACTTGAGGTGTTGTCTTTTTTTGGTAAATTCGAGAGCAATAATCAAAATTTTCTATCATAAATAAGGTCCATCTAATGACGATGCCATTCATAAGAAAAATATCAATTATATTCATATTATTCACCATTACTATTTGTTCGGGTGAAACCATCGGCAGAGTCATGAAAGCGAGTGGCGAAGTTCTCATAAAACCCATTGGCAGTGGAACTTATTCTGTCAGTGTGAAACTAGGCCAGGCTATATCCAATGGGGATGCGATTCGCGTGGGCGAAGCCAGTTTTGCTGTGGTGATCTTTCTTGATGATAAATCCGTGGTTAAAATTAAAGAAAACACAGATTTCCAATTTGTAGAAACATCCAACACACGCAGTCTCATTATTGAACAGGGAACCACGCTCCACAACGTGAATAGTAATGATCGGAAAAAAGACTATCGTGTGGAAACACCAGTATCGGTTGCTTCTGTGAAAGGAACCGAATTTTCTGCTTTTCATGATGCGGTGGCGGGCGTGGATAAATTTGTGGGAAAATCGGGGAATTTTGACGTGTTTAATTCCATTAGTGGAATGACGGTGAATGTTGGCGCTGGCCAAAAAGCAGTATCCAATGCCATGGGTCAACTTATACCGGCCCCGGCAGAACCGGGGGACTATCCTGAGGATCCGGAAGGATACTCACCTGAAGAACAGCAGGAAGAACAAGACCAACCCGAAGAACAGGATAATACTCAAGAACAGCAGGACAGACAAACTCAAGACGAACAACCGCAAAGGGAAGAACCCACTTCCGAAACTGAAATGGAAACCGAACAACCATCTGAACCATCAGACGCACAGGCCGACCAGCAATCTACAGATGATAAACCGAAACCGAAGGCGAAAAAACCAGTTAGTTTGGGGTTGGGTGTTGGGTCAGCAACGATTGATGGAACTATTTATAATCAAGTGGCGCTTCGGCCGGAATTATCCTTTGGGAAACTGGGTATTGGTTTTGACCTAGTTATGTACATAGATAATCAAGGAAACATTCGAGAAGATGAATGGGATGAGGCTTCCGATATTATTGATAAATTTTTATTCATTCGGTGGGGTCAAAAATCAGATCCATTCTGGTTTAAATGGGGTTCCCTGAATAATATAACGATTGGGTATGGCGGTTTGCTGGCAGGATACTCCAACATGATGGAATTCCCATCCGTGCGTAAAGTTGGGATAAATACTGGAATTTCATTCGGTAACTTTGGCAGCGAACTCTTTTTATCGAATATGAAAGATTTCTCCCGAGGCGGTACCCTCATGGGACTTAGAGGCACATACAAACTATCTGATGTAATACCATTGACATTCGGATTGAACTTTATCATGGATATGAATCAATTCTCCGGATTGAAGGATGCGGATGAAGATACTTATCCCGATATATTTGATGATTTCCCCACAGATAAAGATTACTGGAACGATACAGACGGCGATGGCATTGCTGATGTGAATGGTGGAACAAAGGAACCGGAGAATGGCTGGGACATCGATGGTGACGGCGATAATATCCTCGATTCTGCTGATAACGATCTCACACTAAAACCCACGCCATTTAGTTTAAAGGATAATAAAGCAACGGCCCAGGGTTTTGCATTTGACCTGGGATATCCGATTCTGAAAGGTAAATCGCTCAGTTTAGAAGCCTATATGGAATACAATAAACTGATCTTCCCAGCCGTGGCTGGAGATGCCTATTACAGCCGAAAGGCTATGGGTGGTACTGGAATTACAGTTCCCGGTATTCGGGCGAGTTTATTCAGTTTTTTGAATGTGAGTTTTGAATATCGAATTAAGCAGGGCTTTTTTGCACCGCAATTTTTTGACGGGAGTTATGATCTTTCCCGAGTGGTGGCTGAATTCAGTGATTCCACAACCATAATTCGCACCAAAGATCAGTTGATCCTAGTGGATTCATCCAATACATCGGGTGTGTATGGATCTGCCTCAGCAAACTTATTTAACCTGGTGAGCTTTAATGCATCATATGCCAGTATGAAGGGCGAAGGCGATGTGGAGCTCAACAGCTTTAATGCCATGTTCGATATTAATGCAGAAAACATTCCAAAACTCAGCGTGGCGCAAGCGTATTACCAACGGAATAACGATAAGAATCCATTCGATTTTGGGAACCCATCCATGAATACTTTATTTGGATATAAGGTTGGTTATGAAGTGAGTAAAGGAGTGAGCTTAATCTGGGATTTTCGACAGTATTATCGGGATACAGGTTCAGGCTTAGAGCCGGTGAAACAAACTACCATTGAAACGGCTTTCAATTTTTAATGGCTGAAGAATTAAAAACAGTTTACCGGTATGATGCAGGCGGGCGCGGGTTCCGAAAGGCAGCTACTGTACTGATTGGATTAGCAAGCCTTTTAGTTGTGTTTGGTATTTTTTGGATAAAATCCTGGTTATAAAAGGAGAACATATGCGTATTTCAATTGAATATTGTACTCAGTGAAACTATTTACCCCGGGCTGCCAGTATGGCTTCCGCGTTACTTGAAAAATATGGGAATGCTATCCAATCGTTGGCGTTAATTCCATCGGGCGGCGGCGTGTATGAAGTGATAAAAAATGACAATCTTATTTTCTCAAAAAAAGCTGAAGAGCGATTTCCAGAATTGGATGAAATAATTGAATCATTGGAAAAACCTGTTTAAACCATTACTCATTCTTGGTTTGATTTTTCCTTTGATAGGACAACAGGGCGAAGTTCTACCACTTACAAAACATGTTGGATATACACTGGATGCAGAAGAAAACCAATATTATGAAGTGTTTCCTGAAATTTCAAATTTTGAAAGTGCCCAGTTTTTTGAAATAAACAACAATCGAATTGAAGCCCGCGTTTCGTTTGTGGAATATACCCGGATAATAGTCAGCCGGAGAGCCTATACCCAAAAAGAGTTTATTGATTTGCAGATAAGACTTAATCAAATGCCAGAGATCACCGAGGAGATTCGAGAATCATTTCGGAAAAACTTAACCTATTTACGAACAGAGGAAATTTTGGAAAATATCCAAACCGGGCAGTATGTATCTGTTAAACATCGTGATGGAAAATGGGTTCGAGGAACGTTGTTATCTTATCAAAAAGAAAGACTATTACTCCAAACACCTTTTGCCATAAAACAAATTCCACTTTCAAAAATGGAGCGGATCAACTATCGTGAGAAAATTATTCAGCGACCGGAGTGGAAAATGCATTTTTATGGATTGGCGGCCGTTTTAGGTTTTGGATTAATGGAATCCTGGAATCGCCAGACACAACCTGCCTGGGGGCAACAGTGGCATAATCGCTTTTTGGGTGCCATATTCGGATTAATTGCCGGGGCGGAAGTCTATGATACATCTATGATATTATTATCAAAAAAAAACCAATTTGGGCTGACCCCAGCTGAATTGGATAAAATAAACCGTTAGAATCCTGGAGAAAATGTGACTGAAGAAACAACTGAGTTCAAAAAAGAATATCTCAATGAAAAGCTCCAAGCCATTGGAGATAAATTAGGTGATGCATATGGGGAGCCGTTTATGGCGGAACTCATTGTTCGCATGGAACGAACCGTTGCCCATTTTAATGAGGAAGTAAATGGCCTCCTTAAAACCCTCCATAGCCGGACAAAAAACCAATATGGATTATTAGCATCCATGCGCGGGGAAGACCCGAATGCGGAACCGGTTGAGTTGAGTGAATTTGAAAAGAAATTATCTACAGGCGATGGGCCCAAAAAGAATGTTCCTGAAAAGGAAGTAACAGAAGAAAAGCCCAAAAAGAAATTTTCATTTTTTAAGCGTAAAAAGAAAAAATGAACATGATCCCCGGGGGAAAGTGGATCGCCCAATTATTTATATGTTGCTTAGTATCCTCGGCAGCCGTTTCCCAAGAATCTAACCAGAAATTTACTGAATTCAACTCTCTCGCCAAGCGTGTATATCATTTCACAAAGGTAGAGTTTATTACACCGGAAGGTGAATTCAATGATGCGATTTGTACATTGGTTATTCCTGAATTAAAAGAAGATAGTCCTCCTTTTGTGGCTATTTATTATAAACGGGATAATTCTGATTGGTTTACAGAATCCCTTTATAGAAAACGTGTTCGGTATAGTTTTAAAAATGGTGTTATAAAGTTAGATCGTTCCAATTTCTGGGATTGGTATGAGGTGAATGAAATTAAGGTGGTAGTAATTTATTGAATCAATAACGCAAAGCGATAATATAGCTCTGAGTACTATCACAATTTCGATTATTATTTTTGATTTTTATATCTATTATGTGAGAATGTCTTTCAGGTTAATCGTTCTATGATCGATTTATCCTGTGAGTGTCTCAAACTCATTTTTTGTCATAAATATTTTCTCATAGTAAATTCTTCCGTTTTCAGGTATAAGATTCTTTGAACAAATCAATCAGAAGGGATTCCCTGATGAAATGAAGTCGGCATGGAAATATTGTATATGTTTTTTCCTCTCTATAGTAGCGAATCCAACTGCACAAACAATTTCTTCGTCTGCATTTGCTTCTTTGAATAATAATAATTACGGCCTCTTAAATCTTGCGCAAACTCCAATACAGAATCTAATATTTACGACGGTTGCTGTATTTGAGTTTGAAGTTGAGGGGCTCAGTAAATTAGAAGGACAAGTTCTTACAGACCGCTTTACTTCTGAACTTGAAAAAACCCAGTCAATTCAAGCTATTGTCAACCGTGAAACAGTTTCGGAAATAATGGATGAACGTGAAATTGAAAGAGCGTGTAAAACGGATTCTTGTGCTATTGTACTGGGCAGTATGTTGGGTGTTGATTATGTAGTTAAGGGCACTATCATTAATGAAGTAGGCTGGTTTACGATTGAATTTAATTTATTATCTGTGGAAAAGAAGGATGCAGTTGAAAATAGAAAATCCTTTTACAATGGCGATCCAAATGGATTAATCACGGAGATTGGACTGGTTGCCTGGAATTTAGTAAACAAGGTTTCACCTGTAGAATTATTAAGAGAAAAAGAAGAGAAAGCTAAAGAAGCAATTCGATTGGCAGAAGAAAGGGCCGAAACAGCGCGAATCGCGGCTGCAAAGAAACTACGACAAGCCAAACTAAAAGCATTACTAAGATCATCCATCATCCCTGGCTGGGGACAGTTCTATTCAGGAAGGAAAACGTCAGGTTGGGCGTGGCTTGGCTCTGAATTGACCATTGGCACACTTGCTATCGTTTCCTACACGCAATACAATAATGCTTACAGTGATTTTGAAGATGCTTACACAGATTATAATACTGCCACTGATCATGCAGAAATCGCTGCTTTAAAAGCTAGAGCAAAAGAAGTATTGGATGAGGAGTCTGCAGCTAACGACCAGCTTAAGATGGTGGCCTATGCTGGCGGTGCGGTGTGGATTGCAAATATGATTCATGCCTATATAGCCGGACCAATTGAAGCTGAAACAGCCTATCAAAAAGCTGGTTTCGATTTCGTTTTTGATCCAGATCTAAAAAACCCACAATTGAGGTTCTATATTGCTCTGGATTAAAAGATATATCATTATTATTTGTTTTTGGACTATTTCCTGTGAATTGCATGAACCAATTTTTGATAATTCACTAGATCTGGAAGCGGCACAAGCAAAAGGTATATATCCGCCAGCTCTAGTATTCTTTCCCAATAATGCTGAGGTTACTGTAGGAGATACAGTTTCAGTCGAAGTATATGCCATGAAGATTGAAAATGTAGGGATGGCTCAGATACAGGTACATTATGAAGCTAATAAGCTTTCGGTTGAATCTGTGACTCAGGGATCTCTTTTTCAAGGAGGTAACCAACCATTTTTTATCACAGAAGATGATAGTAATAACGGCATTCTAACTATTTTTATAACCTACCTTGGGCCAAGTGGAAAAGCTATAGAGGGGACTGGTGATATAGCTTTGATCCATTTTAAACCTCGTTCAACAGGAAATACGGAATTCAGAATTAGCCAGGAAAGCATTTTGCTTGATCCTGATGCTAACGCAATTACCCTGAATGGCTATGGTAAGGGAATGATTGATGCGCAGTAATATCCTATTTATACTTTCGATTTCTTCTCTTTTGGTGTCGCAGCCAACATTTCAGGCCCACATGATCTCAACCGATGCTGATTACGCCTATTCTGTCTATGCGGTAGATATGGATGGTGACGGGGATATGGATGTCCTTTCAGCATCCGTACTTGACGACAAGATTGCCTGGTATGAAAATGACGGGTCAGAGAGTTTCACCGCTCATACAATTACGACCGATGCTGATGGGGCTAGTTCTGTTTATGCTGTAGATGTGGATGGAGACGGGGATATGGATGTCCTTTCAGCATCCTACTATGACGACAAGATTGCCTGGTATGAAAATGACGGGTCAGAGAGTTTCACCGCTCATACAATTACGACCGATGCTGATGGGGCTACTTCTGTTTATGCGGTAGATGTGGATGGAGACGGAGATATGGATGTGCTTTCAGCATCCGCAGAAGACAACAAGATTACTTGGTATGAAAATGACGGGTCAGAGAGTTTCACGTCTCATACCATCACGACCGATGCTGATGCGACCTATTCTGTCTATGCGGTAGATATGGATGGTGACGGAGATATGGATGTGCTTTCAGCATCCGCAGAAGACAACAAGATTGCCTGGTATGAAAATGACGGGTCAGAGAGTTTCACGTCTCATACCATCACGACCGATGCTGATGCGACCTATTCTGTCTATGCGGTAGATATGGATGGTGACGGGGATATGGATGTGCTTTCAGCATCCTTAGGAGACGACAAGATTGCCTGGTATGAAAATGACGGGTCAGAGAGTTTCACCGCTCATACAATTACGACCGATGCTGATGAGGCTAGTTCTGTTTATGCGGTAGATATGGATGGTGACGGGGATATGGATGTCCTTTCAGCATCCTTAGGAGACGACAAGATTGCCTGGTATGAAAATGACGGGTCAGAGAGTTTCACCGCTCATACAATTACGACCGATGCTGATGAGGCTAGTTCTGTTTATGCTGTAGATGTGGATGGAGACGGAGATATGGATGTGCTTTCAGCATCCTTAGGAGACGACAAGATTGCCTGGTATGAAAATAGTTGGTTATCATGTGACAGTGGATTCATTGAGATTGAGGGGGAATGTTACTGGGAACAGGATATTCAATTCTTAAATGATTTGATCGCGAATAGTGATTTAACTATTGAGCCTTTAAATTTAGGTACTCAAACATGGACAAATGGTAGACTCACATATTTTTACACTGTCAATTCTGATTTAAAAGGTGAGATACCTTTAAGTGTGGGTAACCTAAATGAGCTTACATATTTTTATTCTTATGGAAATAAATTTACAGGATCAATCCCAGACACGATTACCAATCTTTCAAGCTTGACAAGCTTAGGCTTCGAATACAGCGACCTTACAGGGACAATTCCAGAAAGTCTTAGCAAGCTCACAAGCCTAACGAATCTCTCTTTGACTGGTAACAAACTCACCGGCTTAATTCCAGAGAATATCGGTAACCTTAGTAGTTTAACTCATCTCTCTTTATCTGATAATCAATTCACCGGCTTAATTCCTGACACTATCGGTAACATAAGTAGCTTAACTCATCTCTATTTGTCGAGCAATCAACTCACAGGATCAATTCCAGAGAATATCGGTAACCTTAGTAACTTAACTCATCTCGAGTTAACTGATAATCAACTCAGCGGCTCTATCCCAATCGAGATTGGCAAACTAGTGAATATAGAACGATTGTATTTAAGTAATAATCAACTCACGGGATCGATTCCAGAAATTATCGGAAATCTTAGCAGTTTAAAGGTTTTTCGTTTGGATACAAATCAACTCACGGGCTCAATTCCAGAGACCATTTGCACATTAAATCTTACGTGGGGAAATCAGGATAGTGGGGATATCTCAACCATCTACAATAATCAATTGTGTCCATCCTACCCAGATATACTATATCCTACTTGTGTTGCTGACTATATGGGGACACAGGGAGGATGCAGCTATGAGCAGTATGATGGGGCGCTATATTTAAAAACTGATTTACAATTTCTTAAAGATATGATCTCGAACAGCAATTTAAGCATTGGCCCTTTAGTTTTAGGCTCTCAGCAATGGAAAGATAGTCGATTGACCCAATTGGAATTAACAAAAAGTGGACAATCTTTAAAGGGTGAAATTCCACAAAGTGTTGGTAATGTAGTTCAACTAACATCTCTAATTTCCAAAAAGAATAAATTTACAGGTTCAATACCGGACACAATCAAAAACCTGACCAACCTAACTCATTTAGAAATCTCAGAAGGTAAACTTAGTGGAGGAATTCCTGAGAGTATTGGCAACCTAAGTAGCTTAACTCATCTCTCTTTGTATAAAAACGAACTCACAGATTCAATTCCTGAGAGTATTGGCAACCTAAGTAGCTTAATTCATCTCTATTTGGATAATAATACACTCACGGGCTCAATTCCAGATACTATTGGCAACCTAAGTAGCTTAACTCATCTCTATTTGTATAGTAATACACTCACGGGCTCAATTCCAGAGACTATCGGCAACCTAAGTAGCTTAACTCAGCTCTATTTAAATAATAATGCACTGACTGGAAAAATCCCAGAGACTATCGGCAACCTAAGTAGCTTAACTCATCTCTTTTTGAATAATAATCGTCTCACGGGCTCAATTCCTGAGAGTATCGGCAACCTAAGTAGCTTAACTCATCTCTATTTGTATGAAAATCAACTCACGGGTTCAATTCCAGAGAGTATCGGCAACCTAAGTAGCTTAACTCATCTCTATTTTTATATAAATCAACTCACGGGCTCAATCCCTGAGAGTATTGGCAACCTAACTAGCTTAACTCATCTCTATTTGTATAAGAATCTTCTAACGGGCTCAATTCCTGAGAGTATCGGCAACCTAAGTAGCTTAACTCATCTCTATTTGTATGAAAATCAACTCACGGGTTCAATTCCAGAGAGTATCGGCAACCTAAGTAGCTTAATTCGTCTCTATTTGCATGAAAATCAACTCACGGGCTCAATTCCTGAGAGTATTGGCAACCTAAGTAGCTTAATTCATCTCTATTTGGATAATAATACACTCACGGGCTCAATTCCAGAGACTATCGGCAACCTAAGTAGCTTAACACATCTCTATTTGTATAGTAATACACTCACGGGCTCAATTCCTGAGAGTATCGGCAACCTAAGTAGCTTAACACATCTCTATTTGTATAATAATAAACTCACTGGAAAAATCCCAGAGACTATTGGAAATCTTAACAGTTTAAAAGTTCTTCGTTTTTATACAAATCAACTCACTGGCTCAATTCCTGAGAGTATCGGCAACCTAAGTAGCTTAACTCAGCTCTATTGGTATGATAATAAACTCACTGGAAAAATCCCAGAGACTATTGGGAATCTTAACAGTTTAAAATATCTTCGTCTTTATACAAATCAACTCACGGGATCAATCCCTGAGAGTATCGGCAACCTGAGTAGCTTAACTTATCTCAATTTGAATAATAATCAACTCACGGGCTCAATTCCGGAGACTATCGGAAACCTAACTAGCTTAACTCTTCTCTATTTGAATAATAATCAACTGACTGGAAAAATCCCAGAGACTATCGGCAACCTAAGTAGCTTAACTGTCCTTAATTGGTATGATAATAAACTCACTGGAAAAATCCCAGAGACTATTGGAAATCTTAACAGTTTAAAAGATCTTCGTCTTTATAAAAATCAACTCACTGGAAAAATCCCAGAGACTATTGGAAATCTAAATAGTTTAAAATATTTGCATTTGAATAACAATCAGCTCAGAGGGATAGTCCCTTCAAATCTATGCAATATACCAAACCTGTCAGTGATTGAATTAGCAGATAACAATCTATGTCCCTCTTACCCTACATGTGTTGCCTCAATTGGTAACCAAAATATATCCAAATGTCATTTTCCTGATATTTATGATATAAGTCCTGATGAACCTATATCTGGACAAATGGTTACATTGACCGGTATTAACTTTGCTTCACCATTTGATGCCACCACGGTTAATTTTTATCAAAATGAAACGGTAACTGAAGGATTTCTTTTTAAAACACCATCAATTGAAACAGAACTATTTGTTCGGATACCTTCTGCTTTGACAACTGGCATATGTACAACGAGGGTATCTGTCTTAGGAGATAGTCTGATGACCAGTTGGCCGTTTTCATTTAACGTAAAATCAGTTCCTGACGGTCCTATACTTAGAAAGGTTTATAAAAATTTTGGCAGTGGTTGGGTTGCGGTAAACACCATTACAGCTGAGGATACTATCCTGGTATCCGGTTACGGGATTGATACAAATGGTGGAACCGTGTTTTTATCCAAAGATGGTAAAATGCTCGAGGGGACTAATCTAGCTACACAAAGTGATCCAGTATTTGGGATTGCTCCTCAGGTTGTTGTTCCAACAGGATTGGGTACGGGACAAGTAGAGATAACGGTTTCCACAGTAGTCAATGGTACAGAAAGTGAACTGAGTGATAAATTGGTGATTAAATACATTGATAATTACGTTTTTGTAAACAGTTCTAATTCTGTGGGACCTTGGTTGGGTACGGAGGAGAGCCCTTATAATATAATCCAGGCAGGAATTGATGCCGTGAGCAGTAGTGGGACTGTGTTGGTCTCTAATGGGACCTATCTTGAAAATATTAATTTTATCGGTAAAGGAATTAAACTTGGGTCTTTATATATGACCACAGGAGATGATTCCCATATATCATCAACGATCATCGATGGAAATAAGAATGGAAGTGTTGTTTCTTTTGTAAATAATGAAGATACATCATCCGTATTAACTGGTTTTACGATACAAAATGGCTCTGGAACTTTGAGTGATGCAATAGAAAGTCATGGCGGCGGTATTTATTGTAAAAGCGCAAGCCCATATCTAAAAAACCTTAATATTATTGATAATAGTGCTACGCACTTAGGTGGTGGTATATACTGTTCATTATCTGCTAATCCGATCATAAGCGATATAATTATAAGTGGAAACAAAACATTAGATGAAGCGACCGGGCAGGGAGGCGGGTTGTTTTGTGGGCTTTCTACACCGGAATTGAATAATGTTCTCATGGTAAACAATTCGTCCGTTTATGGGGGAGGAGCGTATCTGGGCGGAGAAGGAACAGGCGCTAGTTTTACCCATGTAACGATTGTGGATAATATTGGAACCTATGGTGGAGGATTCTATTTAAATCTTGACGACGGTCAATTCATCGATCAACCCACCGTTCTTAACTCGATTATTTGGAACAATAAACCTCAACAGATTTATTTCTCAGCGGACAATAATTTGTGGGGAATTGACATTAGTTATTCAATTATTGAGGGGGGACAAGAATCTATTGGAAATGCGAATAATGCTACGATTAACTGGGGCGCGGGAAACATTACTTCATCACCAATTTTAACAAGTAATTATCGTTTAGATCCCTATTCTCCGGCAATTGGCTCAGCTTCATCAACAGACGATCCTCAAACGGATCTCAATGGGGATCCCAGACCAAATCCTGAGGGATCTTTACCGGATATTGGAGCCTATGAAAGTGTGCGCGCATTAAGATTATTAAGAACTTCGCCAATTCTGGATGGTTTAGTTTTAGATGATATTTCTCTATGGAATGATAAAGCATCTCTTTCAGCACACTGGAAAAAATTTGAAAATAATAGTGCCATTAATTACGAGTATGCAATCGGTACTTATGATGTTAATAATATTGCTGATTGGGAAAGTTCAGGCAGTGATACTTTTATAACTGCTACTGGTTTAAACCTTGATCATGACTCTACTTATTTCTTCAATATTATTGGAACAGATGCGATGGGGCGTGTTTCAAAAACGAGTACATCAAATGGTGTATTGATAGATATCATTCCACCATCAATTATTTCTGCTGATAAAGAATGGACAGCCTTAAACCCGGTTTTAGGCAATTTAAAATTGCAATTGAATATCTCTGAACCAGTGGTAGCAGGGTTAATAAATTTGAGTTCCTCTCAGGGAGATCAGTATGCATTTGAATATAATCTAATTAAAAAAGAAAGATATGAAATGACCATTTCCGGTCCTTTTATCGGTGGAGATGAGATTTCTATAAAAGTGACAGGTCTACAAGATAGGGCAGGTAGTATCGCCAGTGATACAGTTCTAACTTACCCTGTGGGGTACTTAAGCGATTATAATGTCGATGGCTTGATTGATGCTTCGGATCTGTCCAAGTTTGTTACCGCATGGCAAAGTAAAGATTTTCAATATGAATTAGGGCCCACTGTAGGGAAAGTGCCTTTCTTAAAACCAGATGTGGATGGTCAATTTGATATTTATGATGCTGCAGCGTTTACACGCATGTGGCATTGGTCATTAAATAAAAGTGGAAAAATGGACGCTCGCTATTATACCAATTCTGGAAAAGAAGTAATGGTTCTAATTGAAAATAGTACTCTGAGTATTCAGGTTTCCAAGGAAGTAAATGCTGTAGACTTTTATTTTGATTACCCCAAAGAGTATTTAAGAATAGAATCCAATGATGAAAGCCCGACACCAAAAGAAATGATACTGAGTCATATTGATACACTGAATGGCCAATATTATTTGACTGCGGGCTATGTAGAGCAAAAAATGCGATCTATTGATATACCTTATAGGATCAAGGGTGAAGATGACGTTACGATTACAGCGGTATACCGAATGTTGGATGTAGCAGGTGAATTAATTAGCCAGGGAACAAAAGAAATTTTTCTCAAGCCATTGCCGGAAGAGTTTGCATTACATCAAAATTATCCTAATCCATTTAACCCATTTACAACAATCAAATTTGATTTGCCAGAACAGACTCATATTAATCTTATCATATATGATGTTTTGGGTAGGGAAGTGGTAAAACTGATCCAAGAAGAAATGACTGCAGGATACCAGTCCATTACCTGGAATACCCGAAACAGCTTCGGGAAGCCAGTATCGGCAGGAATTTACTTTTACCAGATTCAGGCCAAGGACTTTATTAAGACAAAGAAGATGGTTGTGCTGAAATAGGATTAATCTTGAGAAGGTTGTATGTTTCCATTTTCCATAAGACTTCGCCCATCTTACATGCCGCCTTTAGCGGCGCCGATTCTTCCATTGCTTCCCGTCAGTCAGAGCAGGTAGATTTCCACCGTAATAATTATTTGAAAATTTGGTCGTGCTAGATGGGGAATTAGCGGTGCCCTGTAACCTGCAACCCGCTATAGCAGGATTGACGCTTGCATCAGGCAGATAATGATCATTTTATGCAAGTTAAGTGGTGTTGAAGTTTCAATTCTTCGCAATGGTTTTACACTAAACTCCGTCAGGACCGGAAGGGAGCAGCGGTAGGTGATTAGGATTATGTGCCGGAGAACCCTTGGAATGGAGCTAACTGATTAGTCATAAATTGACCCCAGGTCTGACAACCGCAAGTGCACGGCCATCATTATTTGAGAGAGAATGCCTTACCAAGTTTTATCCCTGAAATGGCGCCCCCAATCTTTTGATGATGTGATTGGGCAAAACCATGTAACACAAACATTAATTAATGCCTTTAAAAAGGATCGCGTTGCCCAAGCATACATGCTAACCGGTCCACGGGGTGTGGGGAAAACCACGACTGCGCGCATTATCGCGAAAGCTTTAAACTGTCCCGAATCCAAAGAGGGTGTACCCTGCAATACATGTAATGTATGTAAGGAAATAACGGATGGACGAAATCTGGACGTATTAGAAATTGATGGTGCATCCAATCGAGGTATTGAAGAAATTCGTAACCTTCGGGAGCAAATCAAATATGCTCCGATGAATGCTTCTTATAAAATCTTTATTATCGATGAAGTGCATATGCTGACTAATCCCGCATTTAATGCGCTGCTCCGCACATTGGAAGAACCTCCGCCTCATGGAAAGTTTATCTTGGCCACCACCGATATTCACAAAGTGCCATCAACCATTATTTCCCGTTGTCAAAGATTTGATTTTAATCGAATAACGGAGTCCACTATTTCCGAACGATTATCCATGATATTAGAGGAAGAGAAGATATCTTCTGATGAAGAATCTTTATCAGCCATCAGCCGCAAGGCAGATGGCAGTATGCGGGATGCGCTGAGTCTCATGGATCAGGTAATTGCTTTCTCTGGAGAAACCATACAAATTGATGATGTCGCTACGGTGATTGGGCTAATTCCTATTGATATCTTTTTTAACTATTCAAATGCCATTGCGGATAAAGATGCCTCCCGAATGATGGGTGTACTCCATAAGATACAAACCACTGGCTTACCCTTGGAAGATGTTACCCAAGGATTAAACCAGCATTTTCGCAATTTACTCATTAGCTTGATTAATGATGGTGAAGGTTTATTGGAATTAAACGATGAACATGTAAAACGATATGCAGATAGCGCTAAGTCGTGGAATAATAAAGATATACTAAGAATAACTAATGTACTTAATGAATTAGAATATTCTTTAAAAAGAATATCTCAGCCATCCATTCAATTCGAAATGACTGCAATGAAATTTTTGGAATTTGATTCATCAGTTTCTATATCTGATTTGCTTGCTGGTGTAGAACCAAAGGAAGTAAAAAAAAATCCTAAACCGGTAAAAAATATCACGGTTGATTCAAAATTGCCTCAGATATCCGAAACAGAAATTCCGGTTGAGAAAAAAGTAGAAAAAATAGTTTCAGAAAAACCGAAGAAGGAATCTGCTGAAAAGTCGATTGTCAAATCGGTTAAACCAGCCAAAGCGGATCCGATTGAGGATCCATCTGCGCCCACACAGAAAATATCTTTTGAAGAAATTAAAAAAGGATGGCTCATGTTTATTGAGGGGATCCGGAAGGAAAGACCCTCTATAGGAACTGTATTGGAACATAGTGAACCCTTTGAACTCTCGGGGAATCGATTGGTTATTAAAGTTTATGATCTCCCCAAATTCAGTGTGGATAGTTTGAATCGGAACAAACAAGTAGTCGAAAAGTTTATCGAAGAGCATTATGGCGTTTCCTTTAAATTGGTTGCAGAATGGCAAGAGGGTAAAGGCCCAACAGGTCAGATAAAGAAACCTCGCGAAAAACAGGACAGTGGCGATAGTGATAAAAATATAGATGGGGACCAAGTACTCTCCAGAGTTTTAGAAGTATTTGATGGCGAAATTTTAAGATAGGAGAATAGATGTTTAATAAAGGTAATATGGCCAAAATGTTGAAACAGGCCCAGGATGTGCAAAAAAAAATCGAGCATGTGCAAAGTGAGTTGGATGATTTACAGATTAATGGTGAATCCGGCGGCGGTTTGGTAAAAGCAACCGTTAATGGTAAAATGGAATTATTAGATATTTCTCTTCAGGATGATATTATGGAAGAAGATAAAGACATGATTGAAGATTTGATTATTTCCGCAGTTAATAATGCCATGTCTAAAGCACAGGAAGAAAGCCAAAACAGAATGAATTCTGTGACGGGCGGTATAATGGGCGGAATGAAAATTCCTGGGATGTAATTGAGTACAATTCCAGATAGTATACACCGGCTCATTGAGGAATTCTCTCGATTCCCAGGCATTGGACAAAAGACGGCTCAACGTATGGTATTTCATGTGCTGAAGTCCCCGAACGATCACGCGGTAGAATTGGCTCAAGCAGTCATGGATATGAAAACGAAAATTCGTTTTTGCTCCATTTGCAATGGAATCACAGAAGAAGATCCGTGCAGAATCTGTACCAATCCTAAGCGAGATCAGTCTTCCATTTGCATTGTAGAAGATGCAGCCGATATCTATACATTTGAAAAAACAAATGCGTTCCAAGGTCTATATCATGTGTTAGGTGGTGTTCTTTCCCCATTAGATGGGATTGGACCGGAAGACTTGAATCTGGATGGATTGGCGGATCGCACCAAATCGGGATATGAAATCATCATTGCGACAAACCCAACCATAGAAGGTGAAGCGACTTCGTTGTATATTGCGAAACTTCTCAAGGGCAAAGAAGTGAAAGTAACCCGCCTTGCTCGAGGGTTGCCCATGGGAGGAGATTTGGAATACATTGATGATGCCACCATCTTAAGAGCTATGGAAGGCCGAACAGCACTATGATGACGTTACCCAACATACTGACGATTTTAAGAATTCTATTGACACCAGTATTTATTCTATGTCTATTTGCTGAGTTTGATAATGCACAATTATGGGCATTGTTTATATTTATTGTCGCTTCCATAACGGATGCTTACGATGGTTATTATGCACGAAAAAATGATATGGTAACCGAAACGGGTATATTTTTGGATCCCTTAGCCGATAAAATATTGGTATCTTCCGCATTTATTTCATTCGCAGTCATGGGCTTAATTGATTTCTGGATGGTAACACTCATCATATTCCGTGATTTATTTGTAACAGGACTTCGCGTCATTATGTCCCGCAAGGGGTTCACCATGATGACCAGTCAAATTGCGAAGTCCAAAACAAGTGTACAGATTAGTACTATCATATTTATTCTTACTATTGTGAGTTTGAAGGGGATAAGCTGGACCATAGTTACGGATTACCTCACATTCGTTAAAGAGTATGAGTTGGTTTATTATTTAACCATGGTTGCTGTTCTGTTTACCCTATATACTGGCTTTACCTATATACAAGAAAATAGAAAAGCAATCAAGGAGATGATGAACTGATTCATGAATCGGGTAGCAGCTGAATGGATTAGTACTGTATTTTATATTGGTAAACTCCCTTTAGCTCCGGGGACGTGGGCGAGCATCGCTGCTACTGTTTGTTGGTATTATTTATTTCAGGATGTACACCCATTTGTACTACCAGGCGTTTCTATTTTTCTTTTCTTAATAGGCGCCTTCGCATCAGATACAATTGTTCAAAATACAAGAGAACATGATCCATCCAGAATAGTCATTGACGAATGGGTGGGGCAATGGGTAGCCTTTTCTATGATGCCTGTGACAATCACGACAGGTCTGATTGGATTGGTTGCATTTCGAATTTTTGATATTCTTAAACCAGGACCCGTCAAGAAAGCAGAAGCACTCTCGGGAGGCTGGGGAATTATGGCTGACGATGTCGTTGCGGGAATGATGGCCTATTTTGTTCTGTTAATATTTTACACCTATATCTAATGAAAATTGGACTCATCACTATTGGGGCAGAATTACTCAATGGTGCGCGTACCGATACCAATGCCGCCTGGATTGGGCAACACGTAATACCATCCGGTGGATCTGTGGAATGGCATATGACAGTTACTGATAAAAAAGAAGCCATTGTAAATGCTTTAGATACGGTTCCAAAATCCATCGAAGCTGTTTTATGTACGGGCGGATTAGGCCCAACCCACGATGATATTACGGCCACGGTTCTGTATGAATATTTTGGTGCACAGCCGGAGTTCGATGAGGACTACTGGACATTACTCACGGAGAAATTTTCTGCCCGCGGACGCACGATACCCGAATCTAATCGTAATCAAGCCATAAAACCGGATATTGGGGAAGTCATTCCAAATCCTGTCGGTTCTGCTCGGGGACTCCATTTCACTCATAACCATTACGATTGTTTCGCCATGCCCGGCGTTCCATCGGAAATGAAAGCCATGATGTTGGCTACAATCCTTCCTTGGATTGCGTCCAAATCTGAGGTCAAGCACCATATAGCAATTATGCGAACTACCGGTATTATGGAATCGGTCCTCTATGAAAAAATTGATGCAATTATTAATGATTATCCAAAAGTGAATGTGGCTTTTTTACCTCGATTTACCGGAGTGGATTTGAGAATATCATCTACAAATGAAGATGCGTTAAACAAATGGGTTGATCTTGTTTCGCCGGTCATCGAAAAATATCATTTCGGGGGCGAGGGGGTAGCGCTGGAAGATACTGTAGGTGAATTGCTTATTAACTGTGGCAAAACAATTGCCACTGCAGAATCATGCACTGGCGGACTAATTGGTGATCGATTTACAAATGTTTCTGGAAGCTCAGCTTATTACAAAGGTGGAATTGTCGCATATAGAAACGAAGTCAAACATGATATGCTGGATGTCAAAAAAGATACGTTGGAAACATACGGGGCGGTTAGTGAGGAAACTGCGTTAGAAATGGCCATTGGTGTTCGAAAGAAACTATCGTCTGATATTGGACTTTCGACCACCGGAATTGCTGGACCCACTGGGGGTACCGATGAAAAGCCTGTGGGATTAATCTATGTAGGGTTAAGCCATGAAAATGGTGAAAAAGTCTATAAGTTTACGTTCACACCTTCCCGATTAACGAATAAGCTCATGACCAGTCAAGCCGCATTAAATATTACGCGTCTTTATTTATTATATGGATCATAGACTCATTCGTACCTTTATTGCGATACCTGTTCCAGAATCTGTCTTCGTACTTCAAGGGAATCTGAAAAACACCATTGAAAAAAAAACGGGGAAGGTTCGATGGGTGAAGAGGGATCAACTGCATTTAACACTTAAATTTGTGGGAGATACTCCGGAAGAATCTATCGACGATGTGCGTGGCGTGATGCAAAAGGTTGCGAATCAAATGACCCCATTTAAAATTATTATTCAAGGAGTAGGATGTTTCCCCAAAATTGAGCGTCCACGTGTGATGTGGGTAGGATTAGATGGGGCAATAGATAAACTCAATCAATTAGTTACGGCAGTACACGATGGGTTGCACCCTCTTGGTTTCCCCAGGGAAGAAAAGGAATTTCATCCTCATATTACCATGGCCCGAGCAAAATATCCCCAAAAGAAAACGCCGGATATTTCTTCTTTTTTAAACACATCTTATGACCCCATTCCATTTAGAATCGAAAAAATTCAATTTATCAGCAGTGAACTCTTCCCAAATGGGCCAGTATATACTATTTTAGGCACTCACTTTTTTGGAAATAATTTACTTTAGGAAAATAAATGGCCACCACAGAAAATAAAAAATCAAAAGCGATAGAACTGGCAATCACCCAAATAGATAAGCAATTTGGAAAAGGATCCATCATGCGGCTGGGCGGCAATCAGGTGATTGTGTCCGATAATAGTATCTCCACGGGATGTTTGTCCTTGGATGTAGCCCTTGGGGTAGGGGGGATTCCAAAAGGTAGAATTACAGAAATTTATGGACCTGAATCATCAGGTAAAACGACACTCGCCTTACATATTGTGGCAGAAGCACAAAAAGCAGGTGGTTATGCGGCATTTATCGATGCAGAACACGCCATGGATGCACAATATTCAAAAAAGCTGGGGGTAAATGTAGAGGATTTATTGGTATCACAACCGGATACAGGAGAGCAGGCATTAGAAATAACTGAAACACTTGTACGAAGTGGTGCTTTGGATGTTATTGTTATTGATTCCGTTGCTGCATTGGTACCTCGGGCAGAACTGGAAGGAGAAATGGGGGATACCCACGTGGGTCTTCAGGCACGCCTCATGTCTCAGGCATTGCGAAAATTAACCGGCACGGTCAGTCGTTCTAATACCGCCGTTATTTTTATCAACCAAATACGTGAAAAGATTGGTGTAATGTATGGTAGTCCGGAAACCACTCCTGGCGGCCGCGCATTAAAATTTTATACGTCCATTCGATTGGACATCCGGCGGATCACCACCATAAAAATTGGAACAGATGTAGTGGGTAACCGCACCCGTGTAAAGGTAGTGAAAAACAAGGTTGCACCTCCATTCAAACAAACGGAGTTTGATATCATGTACAATCAGGGTATTTCCTATACAGGTGATATTCTGGATTTGGCCATTCAAGGAGAAATCATTCAGAAAATGGGTTCTTGGTTTTCGTATGGTGATATGAAAATCGGACAAGGTCGTGAAAATTCAAAAGATTTTTTAACTGACAACGAAGATGTGATGAATGAAGTCGTCACCAAAGTGAAAGCCTTTATGGGATTGGATGAATCCAAACCGGAGAAAAATGGCAAACCGTAAAATTGTCAGAGTAAAGCGGTCCTCGAAATATAGTGACCGAATCATTATTCATTTAGATGACAAAAGCGTCTTCAGGATTCCTGAGGACGCTTTTGTTTCTAATCCGTTACACGCAGGCGAAACAGTTTCTCTTGAAAAAATTGCTTCCTTTGGTAAAAAGATGCGGTTGCAGGAAGCCAGAGATGCCGCCTTTCGATTGTTGGACTACCGGATGAGAAGTATCGCAGAAATGAAAAAACGGCTCAAGGATAAAGACTTCGACGAAGAAGAGATCGGTAAAACTATTCATTATTTAATTGATAAAAGATATTTGAATGATGAAGAATTTGGGAAAGCCTTTGTCAAAGAAAAAGTCAAAAATAAAAAAATCGGACCGCGGGCATTAAAATCAGAAATATACCCTCATCAATTATCTCCGGAATTAATTGACACACTCATTACTAAAATATATCAAGAATTTGATCTTATCGATTTAATCAAATTCCATTTAGTCAAAAGAAGAATTGAAAAGAATCATCAACTCAGTCATAAAGATAAAAACACACTGACAAACTTTCTTACACGGAAAGGTTTTTATTGGGATACTATTCAGGGTGTGTACCATGATTGGGGATTAATATAGCATGATAGATATACCACAAAGACTCGAACAAGAATGAGAAATATTGGAATTTATTTAACAAATGAACCTCTTTATGCCTTCGAGCCTTTGTGGTAATTAAGCTAACGATAATAAAGATGGAACCCGTTTGCGTATAAAAGTAAAACCCATGAATATACAATTCCTTCAAAAAGAGTTGGGACGCATACCCAATGAAATAGAACAATTATTTTTTCGCTATTTCTGGAAATCATACCAGATGCAAAGCATGTTTGATTCAGAAGCTTCCCAAGCTGAAGTTCAATCCAATGATTTATCAAAAATGATATTGACAGCCCAGGGTCAATCCGATCCACGTAACAGAATTTCAGAGAATACCATTCACTCTTTGAATGGTAAAAAGATTGCAACAATTTCCAGGAGAAAGGGATCTTTTACATTAGGAATTTTACCTGACCGTTCTACAATTCAACCCAAAACAGTACAATATGCCTATTTTATTTCTGGTGGAAACCTTAGACGAGCCATTAAAGCTTTATATACCCAAGAGTGGTTTGAGGCGGCCATTCCCGTAAATAAGGGTGGGTTAGGTTATTCACTTTACCAAATGTTCATGAATTATGGACGTGGACTTATAATGCCAATTGAGAAGTCAGAAAATATAAATATTTTATCCAAGAAAGGGGTGAATGGACTTATCATTGTGATAAATCAAGGAGAACAAAATGTTTTATGTGATTTAATGAAGGAGAAAAAATGTAATTGTATGGAATTAGGCCGGTTAAGAAAAGAATTTAATATTGATATATATCATAAGAACAAAGTAGTCGGTCACATTCCCATATCTATATTAACGCGGTTGGTAAACCAGAATACAATTCAGGGTGAGATTAAAATCCAAACATCTGTTCCCAGTACACTTGAGTCAAAACTGAAGGAGAAAAAACGATTTAACAATGCGCTGATTTCTTTAATGAAAAAAGACAATAAAATGGAAATCCTTCAGCCTATTCAAAAGAAAATTCTAAAGAGAGAGAATTTAGCATTTATTCAACAAAACCGCCGTCTTTATGGTCTTGCTGTCAATGACAATGATACCAAACACTATACAGATTATAAGATGAAATCAATCTCGGCCATTGCAAATAGTACGAGGCATCTTGCTTGTGCAGGTATTCGTCCGGAAGTGTGTAGTGGATTTGTTGCAGTTTCCAATGGGAACTTGGAAGAAAAAGGCTCCTACCTTTCAGGCATACAAAGCGCTGGAAAGCATTTAAATATAAATGTACAGCATGTGTCATTTGAACAAACCGATAATCCCATGGACGGTGAATTCTGCTCGGGGGGCACTGGTATTGAGAATGCACTATTCCCCAATGTATTCCCTTGTGAAAATTTATTCATATCCATGCTGGGGAGCCATCGGGGCGAATTGGGGGGGAGCCAGTATTTATCCCTCATCAATCAAGAAAACACTGGTACTCAACCGGTGGTTGATCTAATGATGGAGTCCCGCCTGCAAGAAACAATTTTAACAGGAATTCAAGGTGGATTGATACAATCTGCCAGGGCGATAGGAGCTGGTGGCGTAGCTGTATCAATAGCCAAGTCTTTTGGGAAAAATGCACAATTAGGTGCTCGAATTCATTTCTCCAGGAAACTCAAAATAGATGAATTATTGTTTGGTGAAACACAAGGCATCGTCATTGTAACCATAAAAGAAACAGATTTAATGGAGTTTGAGAGGGTATGCATGACCATCGGTATTCCCGCCACGACCATTGGCCGTGTCACAGATGATGGTGTATTTTCTTTTAATGAAGCCATTAAATTGCCAGTGAGTAAGTTGGTTTATAAAAATGAATTATAATGTTCAAAGTGAACAAGGTAATCTTATCTCGGTGAGAAATATTTATTGTATTGGCCGAAACTATCGCGCCCATGCAGCAGAGCTCAACCATGATGTACCGGATAGTCCTTTTTTCTTTCAAAAATCAATTCCTGCTTTAAACACTACCAATGAAATCATTTTACCTGAAAATAGAGAGATTCATCACGAATTAGAAATTGTAGTTCTAATCGGTAAGGATGGAGAGAAGATTTCAGCAAGTAGTACCGATACATTTATCAGTGGATATGCGCTTGGTTTGGATTTAACAGACAGAATTTATCAAACACAACTTAAGGAAGCGAAATTGCCGTGGTTACTGGCAAAGTCATTTAAAGGTTCCGCCGTTGTATCCACTTTTCGATCGGAAATGGTTCGAAAGGACTTTTGGTTAAAAGTGAATGGCGAAGTTCGGCAAATCGGGAATTCAATTCAGATGGTTTTTTCAATTTCCCAGCAAATCAGTTTTTTATCGAGTATGATTCCACTAATGAGTGGTGATTTAATCTTTACGGGGACTCCCAGCGGCGTGGGACCAATTCACTCCGGAGATTCATTAGTATTGGGAATTGGAGAAAAATCGATTCATTCTTTATCCGTAAAGTGATTCAACAACTGGCTTTGTAAAAGCCAACATATCTTTATGAATTCGACCATTAGTAGCTAAGATATGATTTTTATGAATATTGTATTGGTTACCGTCCATCTGGCTCACTATTCCACCAGATTCAGAAACAATTAAAATACCGGCCGCCGTATCCCAAGGATGCAGGTCAAACTCCCAAAATCCATCCACAATGCCACAAGCAACATGGCATAAATCTATAGCTGCAGCGCCTAACCTTCGAACCCCCTGAGTCTTATCCGTAAACAATTTGAATAAAGACATATTGGCTTCCCATTTTTCACCGTGTTCATATCCAAATCCTGTCACCAAAAGACTACGATTCATTTGCGTATTTTTAGAAACACAAATGGGAACCCCATCCACAAAAGCTCCGCCGCCGCGTGTGGCTGTAAATAAATGGTTGGCAGGTAATTCCAGGACAACCGCAACTTCTGGAATACTGTTTATTAAACATGCGATCGATACGGCAAAGGAAGGATATCCATGTACAAAATTCGTTGTGCCATCCAGTGGATCTATGACCCATTGATATTCATATTGGTTGCCGTTAGAACCACTTTCTTCTGCTAAAATAGCATGATCAGGAAATGTATTATTAATGAGAGAAATAATGATTTCTTCGGCTTGCCGATCTGTTTCTGTAACCAAATCGGTTTGTCCTTTAAAGTCAGGGTCTCGAGGCTGATCCAATGCCTCTAAAATGATTTGCCCAGCATCACGGGCTGCACGTTTGGCGAGGGTGAGAAGATTGTTATTCATGAGAAAAAAAAAGCCTCGGAATCGAGGCCTTTTTTATGAAAAATTTATTTATACGTTGGATGATCTACTTCGAAATATTCTTTCGTCATTTTCTTTAGGACGCCAGAAAGAAGAATTATTGACAAGAGATTTGGAAAGGTCATAAATCCAAGGGCTGCGTCTCCAAAAGACCAAATCGCTTCGAGACTTGCAATGGCACCAATAAATACGAATAAAATATAGAACCCGCGATAAATTGGAATTGCTTTTTCACCAAATAAATATTCGGTAGAACGGTCACCGTAGAAGGACCAACTAATAACAGTCGATATAGCAAAGAGCAATACACCCAGCGTAATAATTTTATCACCATATGGAAAGATGTAAGCCAAACCATCTTTAAAGGCCAATGATGTAAGCAAGCTTCCATTCAGTAATGAACCTGCAAATTCAGGGTCAATTCTCGTGGTATAAAATTCCGTATGATACCATGCGCCAGTTACAATGATCGTTAGTCCCGTAAGTGTGCAAATGATAATGGTATCTATAAAGGGTTCTAAAAGAGCAACCGCACCTTCTCTAACCGCAAAATCAGTTTTGGCTGTTGAGTGAGCAATTGGCGCACTCCCTTGCCCAGCTTCATTTGAGTAGAGCCCTCGTTTTACACCCCACAACATGGTATTCATGATAACCAGTAAAGTACCTCCTGCAATTCCACCCACGGCAGCAGGTGGGTTAAAAGCCATGGAAAATATTTTAGCAAAACTGGCAGGAATATCACCCAAATTAGCAAAAATAATGAGTAGCGCTGCAACGACATAAATGGCAGCCATAAATGGAGCCAACTTAGAGGTGACATTACCAATCCGTTTAATTCCACCAATAATCACCAGCCCGGCAATAAATGCAATTGCGATACCATTAATCACCTGCTGAACGGATACCGCATACCAATCTGTTAACTGGTGTTTAATCGTTAACCAATGATCGGCACCAACCACTTGAGTAACTTCAGATAAAAGTTGATCAGATAAAGTAAACGACTGAATGGCATTCCCTGTGGCAAATGAACATATAACAGCAAAACAGGCAAACATAATGGCCAACCATCGCCACTTAATTCCCAATCCTTTTTCAATGGTGTACATGGGTCCACCCGCCGTCATCCCTTTATTGTCAAAATCTCGATATTCTACCGCTAGGGTACATTCAGCGAATTTTAATGCAGAACCAAAAAATGCAGTAATCCACATCCAGAATAAAGCACCAGGCCCTCCATAATAAATGGCGGTGGCCACACCGGCAATATTTCCAATCCCTACTGTGGCAGATAGGGCAGTGGTAAGCGCCTGAAAATGATTCAAATCCCCTGCTTCGTTGGGATCATCATACAGACCACGCGTGACTTTAATCCCGTGCTTTAAATAACGGATTTGAGGAAATCCAAGATAGATCGTTGTAAAGATTCCCGTGCCCAGAAGAGCCACAATGATAAATGGGACTAAACTAAAAGAGGGGAATGACCAAATTCCTTCAAAAAATTCTACACCAAAAAAAATGAGAAAAAAGAGTATAATTCCAAATATTATAATTGCGCCTGTTTTCTTATTCATAATGGAATTGATTCCGTTTGTTTATGTGTTATCTTGGTTAATTGTTTGTAAAACGATCACAAGCTTAGAAAATGTATCCTTAATATGCAATTCCTGAAATGGTTAAATATAGGTCATTATTAACATTTCCATTAAATTTGACCTTATGGGATTAATTCTAAAGCTAAAACCAGCACTATTTATCTTCATTTTAAGTGCACTTTTGAATTCAGTATTTAATTCTTACATTGATCGATTCAATTAAGATCAATATGACCAAGAAAAAGAACAAATTTAAGTTTCTATCTAACATAACGCGCAGGGATTTTATCGCTGGTTCATTGGTAGGTGCGGGTGCAGCATTGCTCCATGCAAAGGCACCATGGAGTTTTTCTAAATCCAGTGTCGAACAAAAACCTATCGGTGTCTTTAACGATCCATGGACGGGATTTGGAGGTGTTGGTGATTACGGAGTTTCTAACGGCAATGTGGCTTCTACCCGTGATGCTGCCCACCTTATCCGAGATGCGAATATGGAGGACCTCGTCAAAAATGCCGGAGAAACAGGGGAGGAGTACGACATGGTTATCATTGGTGGAGGCTTTTCCGGCATAGGTGCTGCCTATGAATTCAACAAGGCATATGGTGATAAAAAGAAATGTCTCATCCTGGAAAATCATCCAGTGTTTGGAGGTGAGGCAAAACAGAACGAATTTGATGTTGATGGCTACAGGATATTTGCCCCTCAAGGATCTAATGATTTTGGTCTACCAAGTGAAGGTGATGACAGTCTAATCGCGGAGATATATAGAAAGACTGGTCTGCCTTTTGAGTTTAAGTTTGTTAACAAGGATCCCAGCACGTCTAAGGTAGACGCACCTTTGGAGAACTACTATGGCGTCTTTTGGGAAGAAGAGCGCTATGACACCGGTTATTTTATGGGCAAGGATGCTGCAACGTCTTGGGTCATCAATCCAAGAGAAGACAGGTTAGCACGTATGCCATGGTCGAACGAGTTTAAAGAGGAATTGAACCGTGCTTTTGATGACAAGGAAACTTACTATACGGGAGATGACATTGACGCTTGGTTGGATAGCATGTCTTACAAAGAGCTGTTGGAAAAGGAAATGGGGTTCAGCTCTAAGGTCACTGAATATTTTGATCCCATCATTGCCATCTCCATGGGAGCGGTTGGCTGTGATGTCTATTCAGCCTATTCAGCTAGGCAGTTGGAAATGCCCGGCACGGAGGCTCGTTATATATATGACAGCAGTAAGGATGATTATAGTGTGGGTGCTTACAGCTTTCCGGGTGGGAATGCTGGAATTTATAGACACATCATAAAATACCTCATGCCAGAAGCCATTACAGGTGACAAAGAATTCGAGGCCATCTTAAACAACGACATTGACTTTGAAGCGATAGATCGACCGGAGAATGCCATGAGCATACGACTCAATGCTACAGTAATAGCTGTTCAGCACGAGGGCGAAGCAGAGGCATCCGAATATGTTAACGTTACCTATTACCAAAACGGACAGGTTAAAAAAGTTAAAGCCAAATCGGTCGTCATGGGTATAGGCGGCTGGGTGGCACGAAAGATTATTCCCGATTTGCCAGAAGCTATTGTGAAGGCTTATGATGAATTTCATCATGGTCCTATATTAACAGTCAACGTAGCTGTTCGCAACTGGCGCTTTTTGGACAAGCTTGGTATCTCATCTGGACGCTTGTTTGAAGGGTTTGGAAATTTTTTCTCCATACGGAGACCTATGATCACGGGTAAGGACACCCAACCCTACGATCCAGAAAAACCTATTGTGCTGACATTTTATGTACCGTTCAACAAGCCTGGTCATCCGATAAAAGAGCAAGGTGCGTTGGGTCGTCTTGAGCTGTTGAGTAAATCTTATGCCGAATATGAGCAAGAGATAGTAGAACAAATGACAGCAATGTTTGCAACTGTTGGCTTTGATGCAGAGCGAGACATCGCGGGCATCATTTTAAACCGCTGGGGACATGCCTACATCTCACCACAACCTGGTTTTCATTTTGGAATAGATGGTAATGAAGCACCCAGAGAAATTGTAAGAAGAGGCTTTGGTCGCATACAGTTTGGCCACTCTGAACTCAGTGGATACATGAGCCATACTAGGGCACTCAATGAAGGATCAAGGGCAGCAATCGATGCCATGAGATTCATTTAGTAAATTTCTATCGTATATATAATTTTGTTAAACATACCCGAAATATGAATAATAACAGTATTGTGATAAAATTGTTTTATGGAAGTACATCATATCTTTTTACTGGAGACTTGTAAATGGAAGGAGAGGTCCAAATTATACAATTTAACGAAGCATTGAAATCTGATGTGCTCAAAGTGGGCCCTCATAGATCCAAAATTTGGGAAGTTCATTGGAAATAATAGCAGGCGTAGATGAAGCAGGGAGAGGCCCTTTAGCCGGTCCTGTGGTGGCCTCAGCGGTCATTTTACCAAAAAATCATGGTATTGAAGGATTGGCCGACTCCAAAAAGTTAACAGCAAAAAAACGAGAAAAACTTTTTAATGAAATCAATGAAGTTGCAGATGTTGGGATTGGAATTATTTCTCATCGTACCATTGATAAAATAAATATTCTTCAGGCCACATTCAAGGCGATGCGGCAAGCCATTAACAAACTGGAGGAACCGCCGCATAAATCATTAATTGATGGATTCGGATTCCCTGATCAAAAATTAAAGAATGAAGGTATCATAGATGGAGATAATAAAGTAGAATCTATCAGTGCAGCTTCCATTATTGCGAAAGTAACCCGGGACGGTATGATGAAAGATATCAATCCAATTTTCCCGGAATACGGATTTGCTAAACATAAAGGATATGGCACACAATATCATATGAATGCTTTACGGGAATTAAAAGCCACACCCATTCATCGAAAATCATTTAAACCGGTTCAAAAGAATCTTCCCAACATGCATTGGTTAAAATCCAATAAAAAGATTGGTCCACTGGGAGAGCAATTGGTGGCGTTGCAATACTATAATCAAGGATATACAATTATAGAAATGAATCGAACCTGCAGCCATTATGGTGAGTTGGATATTATCGCCAAAAAGAATGATGAGTGGATATTTGTTGAAGTAAAAACGGCCACAAAGGATCAGATGGGAGGACCCCCTTTAAAGGTAGATGATTCTAAACTTCAGAAATTAAAATCAGCCATTCAATATTTTTTATCGGAACAAGAAGATGATAAAGACATTCGATTGGATGTGGCAACAGTCATGCTCAATAAAATACCCATTATTCAAAATTATAAAGGAATCAGTTTAGATTGATATTATCTCAACAGCATTTAAGCGTATGGAATTTAGATTTTTTTCAATTTAATCTGTCCTATCTTAATAAAGTCATAAGGTAGGGGAGACTATTTAATGGTACATTATTTAACTCCGACCGCCAAATTTTATAATATAAATATCGTGTCTTTGTGTCTTCGTGGTGAAAAAGGCTAATAATCGTTTCGTCTTGAAGCGTCAACTGAAGTAATTTCGCCGCCTATGAATTCAAAAATATCTAAAATAAGCCACGAAGTCAGATCCTTAATTATTCTCGTTGTAATTGTACTGACATTGAAGGTGACAATTTTTGAACTTTATATTGTACCCACAGGTAGTATGGAAAATACGATAATGACGGGCGATTTTCTTGCAGGAAATCGGTTTGTCTACGGCATGCGCACGCCTGAATGGATTGGTATTCCCTACACGGATATCGGATTTGATATTCCTTCAATAAAATTTCCATCCTTTCGAGAACCGAAACGGGGAGATGTCATTATCTTTAAATTTCCAAGAGACACAAAACAAAAATACGTAAAGCGATGTGTGGCTGAACCGGGTGAAACACTGGAAATCAACAATAAATTAATTTACATTAACGGTAGTCCATATCCGCTTCCTGAGAATGGAAAATTTATTATGTCCCCAATTTCACCTGATTTTACACAACAGGATATCTTTTTAGGCGATCAGGGGAATAAAGACTATTTCAAACCGTTACGCATGCCCATGAAAGGGGATCGAATAGCCGTAACCCCTGAAAATACAAAACTACTTTTACATTTGATGCTATTGGATGGGCATGAATTGAAATTAGTCAATGGACAGCAAAAATATCCTTTCACCATGGTCAGTCCGGACGAGTTATATCGCCGGAAAGGGAAAATGTCCGTATATGCCCCTTATTATCCTCAGGGAAGTTTACTGGTTCCTTGGTCAAACACATTCCCAAAGGGGAAATTTCTTTTAGATGGCAATCCCATTGGTGACCTCGACTACTATACAGTTGAACAAGATTATTATTGGGCCATGGGAGACAATCGGGATGACAGCTTGGATTCACGATATTGGGGATTTGTGCCGAAATCTCACATATTGGGAGAAGCATTGTTTTCATATTTTTCATTAAATTTAAAAACTTGGATTCCACGATTTAATCGTATTGGAACAATCATTCAATAGAACTTGATTGCCAAAAATTGATAATGTATTTTGAAGTAGTAAAAGAAGGATGAGAAACAGAATGAAGTCTTTATTTTCAGCATTAATCATAATTTCTTTGGGTGCTTCACAGGATGCACCTTCATCACCAGAATTATCTAATAGTTCAGAAACCGCAGTTTTAGATACGGTATCTCAGGAGATTCCTTCTGGTTTAGATACAGGCTACAAAGAGTTTGTCTGGGGTAGCCAAAGTGGTACCGCAATACCTACAATGCTTACGAAAAATGAATCTACTGACAGTCTTGCAGTGTCTCAAGTTTTCATAGGATCTTTAGGATCCGATTCTGTAGCCGTAACCTATTTTTTTGCGGATAGTGGATTTTGGAAAGTTGAAATTGATATTGTAATACCGCTCAATAATATTGATGGTCAAATTTCAGATTTCCGAAGATTGGAAAAAAATATCTCTGAAGTATATGGGCCACCTAAAAGCATGAATCAGCATGAGTCCGGACCGTCCGGATCTTATTCAAATTTATTAGATCAAAGGTTTTCTCGGGCTTTCTATCGATCGACTTGGTCGGTTACACCTGCAGTTATTGAATTATTTTTAAGTACGTCTGTTTTACTGCCTGCATCAGACTTGGCTATTTTTTCAGGAAACTTGAGTGTATTAAAACTGGTTTATTATAATCCGGACTTTATGCATTCTTCCCAACCAGTTCCTGAAGCAAAAGAAATCCCATCAATATTTGAAATATATTAGAAGGCTTTTTCTTGCGTAAAGCAATAGTTTATTTCTTTTTTATTCTTCAGGTTGTACAGGGCACCTATCCAACCAGGATGGCACGTGAGTTTCATTACACCATTCCAAAATCAGAAGTGCTTGATAAATGCAGAAAACTACTCGTCAATTTGGATTATGATATTGACATATTTGCGGCAGAAAGCCATATGTTAATCACAAAACCCGTAAAACTGGGAGGTGCATTAAGACGCTATGATTATGTTGTATATGTGCAAGTTAGCGATCGAATCAATTTACAAGTCGCAGCAGAACGCAGTATCTTTAAACGGGGGTCTCAATCATCTGTGGGCGGTAGTGGTCAAATTGAAAAACAGTCTGAGGCTGCCATGCCATATCGTTTACAAAAAAAGATATTTAATCCTATTTATAATGGAATGATTAAAAATAATTTTCGTCCAATGCGAAAATCGAAATAAATTCCATTATATTAAAATAAAACTGTGTTAATTTCGCATTCCAATTTTTAACAGGCGTCATTAATTTGAAGTTCACCTTATGAGTATAGATTTCGGAAAAAAGGAAGCCCGCGAAGGGTATCTACAAACAAAACTTGATGATTTATTGGATGGCATAAACGCATCCTATGGTCAATCATTATTGGATGAACTTATGTCAAGACTAGAAGCTACCATTGATGATTTCAACAAAGAAGTCGATACATTAATGAACTCCCTTAAAAAGAGTTCTAAGGAAAAAGAAAATTTAATTCAACAAATTAAAGCAGGTAAAACGCCCAAGGCTGATGCTGAAGGTGAATCTAATGAAGATAAACTTGAAACTGATGAAGACAGAGAATTGAGTGAATGGGAAAAAAGATTGGAAGGAATTAGTTAACGATACAATGAGGAAACAATGAGTATTAAAGATAAAATCATTTTCGGAGTATTAATTATCTTCATTGCAGCTGGTGGATATTTTCAGTGGATATCAGATGATATGAAATCCAGAATGGATGTTTTGAACCAAAATGATCAAGATCATTTAGATGTAATTGATAAAGAATTTCGGGAAGATTTACGCAATTTAAATTTACGTTTTGAAGGTCGCGGAAAGCATATTCGTACAGCCCAGCAAGATATTATTGCTAATACCAATCTTATCAATACAACTGCGTCTGAGCTTAACGATAAAATTGATGAAGTTCAATATAACTTGGATGAGTTCAGTCGAATTACCGATATAAAAATTGATAAGATAAATAATGCTTTAAGTGATTTGGAGGATTCATTTGATAGTCAACGACGCCAAAACCGACGTAAATTTTCTGATATAGAACAAACGATAACCCAATTGCAAAACCAAGTGAAGGAATTGCATGAGCCGAAAGATGATGGTAAAGAGAAGAAAAAATAATAATCTTCTAATTATATGAAAATCAGTTTGGCAAAAGGGTCGCAAAAAAGCGACCCTTTTTTGTTTATGCTTGAATCGGTTAATGAATTTGAATATTTTGATAAGGGAATCCGATATTTTAATGCCAATCAATATAAACAAGCTCATAAGGAATGGGCGGTATTATGGAAATTAATAGGAAACCATCCGCGAATAAATGGACTGAAAGTATTCCTTCAACTCACTGGCATTTATCAAAATATTCAATTGGGAAAATGGGATGCGGTGCGCTATGGCATTCGGATCTCAGTCTTACGATTATGTGAAAATATTACAATGATTAAAGCACTTGTTGAAGTGACACCTATTAAAAATTTTCTCTCAGTTTATGTGGAGTAAAAAATATCACTTAAAGCATTTGATGAGCTTCAGATACAAAAGAAATGGGGTAGAGTTCACAAAGACCTCGGAACTAGGTGAACGTCTACCCCTTCCACATACCAAAGGTACCAAGCCAGCACCTTGATGGGGTTAAAGTAAAAGTTTAATTAATGATATGCAAGCAATTTATTGGTAATAAAAAAGAATAATATGTGCCGGAGGGGGGACTCGAACCCCCACACCTTTCGATACACGAGTTTGAGTCGTGCGCGTCTACCAATTCCGCCACTCCGGCAAAAAAGTCGTATAATTAGCGGAGAAACTTATTATCTATCTCAATTGAGAGTCAAATTGTTATATACCTGATTTACTGCTAATTTATAAATTACGATTGGTTTAAATTTTAGAATTAGAATAAACAAAACTATTGGGAATTGATCATGGAGATAACACCAAAAATATTATTGCAAAATGCAGACCTGTACGGTGCCGAATCAGCTTTGTCTGTAAGGGATCAAGAAGGAAATTGGCATCAGACCAATTGGTCTGACCTATATGCTGAAATCATGGACATTTCGAAAGCGCTGTTTGCTTGTGGCGTGGGCATAAATGATAAAGTAAGTATTTATAGCTATAATAGAAAAGAATGGTATGCAGGATATCTTGCGGCACAGACAATTGGTGGAGTGGCCGTAGGGGTTTATCATACGTGTTCTTCGCAAGAAGTGGAATGGATCGTAGGTAACTCTGATTCGAAAGTCGTATTTGTGGGAGATAATCCCATGGACAATGGTGAAAAGGAAAAAATGCCAAATCATCGAATCCTAAAGATACTTGATAATCTTCCTCAGGTTGAAACTGTTGTCATGATGAGTGGCATTGACGTATTAAATCATGAAAAAATGATTTCATGGGAAGATTTTATTGGCAGGGGAAAAGATATTTCTGTTAATACAGTTACAGATATTCTCGACAAACTAACCCTTGATCATACCTCATGTTTAATTTATACCTCTGGTACAACAGGAAATCCGAAAGGGGTGGAACTCACCTATAAAAATTGGTCATTTGAAATTAGAGTCAGTAATGAAATATTCAAGTTTAATCAGGGTGAACGGTACGTTTCCTGGCTGCCTCTTGCTCATGTATTCGGCCAATTAATTGATGTTAATTATTGGGTCCAGAATGGACTTCATTTATACATATGTGACAGCCCGCTAAAGGTTGTAGACTATGCCAAAGAAGTGCAACCGCACCTATTTATTGGCGTACCCAGAATTTATGAAAAAATATATTCAAATTTAAAATCAGCGATCGATGGAAAGGCCATTCTTAAATATGGATTAAAAATTCCCGGACTTTCAACATTATTAAAGGGGAAATTGAAAGAAGCAATTGGGTTTACTGATGCTAGATTTCTGATTTCTGGTGCTGCACCTATCAACACAGATATATTACACCTCTTTCAATCTTTGGACATTCCACTTTTTGAAGGATACGGTATGACAGAAAATGCAGCAGCAGCGACAGCAAACCATGGCAATGCTAATAAAATTGGTACCGTGGGACAAGCAATCCCTGAAACAGAAATAAAAATTGCAAAAGATGGTGAAATACTGATGCGGGGTGACCATGTGATGAAAGGGTATTATAAAAATCCGGAAGCCACCAATGAAACGATCATTGACGGATGGCTTTACACCGGTGACGTGGGGGAAATTGATGATGAAGGGTTTTTGAAAATAACCGGTCGAAAAAAAGAAATATATGTAACCTCCGGTGGAAAAAATATTGCACCATTAATCATCGAAGAAACCATGAAATCAATTTCATTATTATCTCAATGTTTTCTGGTTGGCGATGGGAGAAAATATTGTTCTGCGTTATTTACATTAGATGTTAGTGCAATATTACGTGATAAATTGGGGGTTGATGCCAATGCTATTCCAAAAGACCCAGAGGGACAAATATTAATGCTGAATGAGAAAGGACACACCTTATCTGATTTCACAGAAAATGAAGATATATATTCAGAAATCCAAGCTCAGGTTGATGTGTTAAATACACGCTTTTCAAATCCAGAACAGGTAAAGAAATTTTCAATTCTGTCCAGAGATCTTACCATTGATGACGGAGAATTGACGCCAACTTTAAAAATCCGTCGGAAACAAATCAGAGATAACTGGGATTCGATTATTGAATCCATGTATACTGAATAAAAGTGGGAAATATTTCATTACTTGGATGTGGCACTTGGGGAAGTGCTTTAGCTCAGGTGGTGGCTGAAAATGGACATCGGGTTACAGCATGGCATTATAAAAAAGATGTGTTGGACATTAGAGCCCTATCCAGAAAACACCCGCGGTTAGAGGGATTGATTTTTCATGATAATATTCATTTTGAACATGATTTAGCCGCCAGCCTCACGAAATCACAATGTATTATTGTTGCCGTCCCGTCTCATGCCGTTCGAAAAATTATGGCGCAATCAAAACCTTTTATTCCTAAAAAAGCCGTGATTGTTAATGTAGCCAAAGGAATTGAAAATGACACACTTAAAACAATGAGTGAGGTTATTGCAATATCATTAAATTATGACATGAATAAAATTGTTTCTTTATATGGCCCAAGCCACGCAGAAGAAGTGGTGGCAAACTATCCTACAACGCTTGTATCGGCCTCTTCATCAGAAAAATCTGCATCCTATGTTCAGAAAATATTTTCTTCGGACACCCTGCGTGTTTATAGAAATCATGATATTTGCGGTGTTGAATTGGGTGGGTCTCTAAAAAATGTAATCGCCATAGCTGCAGGCATTTGTGATGGCATCGGTTTTGGTGATAATACAAAAGCAGCTTTGCTAACTAGAGGTATTTATGAAATTACCCAACTGGGTATTGCCATGGGTGCAATCGCAGAAACATTTTCCGGTTTAAGCGGCGTTGGGGACATGATTGTTACGTGTTATAGTCGTCATAGTCGAAATCGATTTGTTGGTGAAGAAATCGGGAAAGGAAAACCATTGGATTTGATCCTAGATAAAATGGATATGGTCGCTGAAGGTGTCAAAACTACCAAATCTGTTCGAGATTTATCCATAAAGTATCATGTGGAGATGCCAATTTCGGAAGGAGTATTTCAAATATTATTCAATAAAAAAGACCCGAAAGAAATGGTTACATCCCTTATGACTCGCGACTTAACACATGAAAGAAAAAACTCATAAAGAATCCTTTTCTTTCTTTTACTCAAATCTATATCAGAAGTAATTTCCCCGATGCCCCTGTAGTTCAATGGATAGAATAAATCCCTCCTAAGGATTAGATACTGGTTCGACTCCAGTCGGGGGTACAATTAATTAAAAATAATTGCCCTTTCATTGATTTGGCGCTGGTGCCCACCAACGCTCCCGAAGGTCGGGAGCGGGCTGGGGCTCCAGTTGGGGGTAAAATAATTGGAGATAAAATGTTAAAACCAAAAAGAAAAATTTCAAAAAAAGAAATCCAGAGAGACCCATTTGTGGAAAGTGTTTTTTCAATAAAAACGCATCTTACAGAAAAAAAACGATACTACACTCGAATCACTTTGGCCGTTCTTGCTGTGTTTATCTTGGGGTTTTTTTATTTGAAAAGTCAAGATTCCAACAGGGAGACTGCTGAAAAGATTCTCAGCAAAGCGATGGTATTTATAGCCTTAAACGATGAAGATAATGCCATGATACACTTGCAGGAAGTGATTGACGAATTTGAAAATACGATGGCGGGTCGAAATGCCAGTTTCTATATAGGTAGAATTTATCTTGATAAAGGTGAGTATGATTTAGCTTTACCACATTTTGAAAGGTATGTTGCTAAAGGCAGGAACCCAATATTAACCGGATCAGTGTATCAGGCCATGGTGAATATTTACCGCTCTAAACAGGATTTATCGAATGCAATCAAATTTCAGAAAATGTCCATAAAACATTCAAATTCAAAGGAAGAAAAAGCGTGGGCTTCTCTAACCTTAGCTGACCTTTCTTTAGCCAATGGAGATAAAATAGCAGCATTAGAATTGGTAAAACGTGTAATAGCTGATTTTAAAAACAACAATAGTTTAAGACAAAGGGCCGATGAAATAACTGGGAAAATTGGTAGTTAAGATCAGGGCTGAAATCATGTTGAATTAATCTTTGATTGACCTCTAAAATCAAGTACATTCCCGGCCGAAAAGTGGGTTGCCCAACCCACTTTTCTTTTACATAACGATGGATACATTGAAACATAAAATTGGTGATTTAATACCAGAGCACATGGTTTTGTTGGATTGCGTAGAATTCACTTCACAATCCAGAGTAAAAATTGTTGTAGATGGAAAAATCCCGGTGGATTTATATACCACAACAACTATAGCAAGAATTGTTCGAGATTCCGGCTTATTGGATTCAATTTATCCCCAAGGATTTCAACTTGAAGTGACGTCTCCTGGAGTAGATGCTCCCCTGATTCATCCTGTACAATTTGAGAAAAATATAGGAAAACGGATTCGTTTGAAAATGCGGGGTGATTCGGAATTAATTCAGGTAGAAATTTGCAATGTTAATGAAAAAGAGTTTGAGGGGAAATTGGTTAATGGTCATAAAGATATTTTTCAATTTGACGAGATTGAATCGGCCAAAGTTGAAATTAAATTTTAATCCATTTTGGAGGTATTTTGGTTAACAGAGAATTAATTGAAGTTTTTTCAGAAATTGCTCGTGAAAAGAATGTAGAGCGATCAGAACTTGGTACAATTATTGAGGAATTATTCCTTCATTTGGTAGAGCGGGAACGCGGTGATGCCAGTAATTGCAGTGTGATCGTTAACCTGGATAAGGGTGAGTTTGAAATTTATGTGGAAAAAACTATTGTTGATGATGTGGAAGATCCAGTAATGGAAATCACTTTGGATGAAATTTCTAATATAGATCCTGAACTGGCAGAGGATTTGGAAATCGGCGAATCATATATTGAAATTATTGATCCTTCGATATTTGGTCGTAGAATGATTCATTTGGCGAAACAATTCTTCGCCCAGAAACTCCAGGATGTAGAGAAAAAATATATATATGAAGATTATGCAAATCGCGTGGGCGAAATTATCATTGGAACAGTTCATCAAGTTCAGCGGGATAACACTTTTGTCAATATAGAACATGCAGAATTAAGAATGCCACGGAATGAGCAAATAAATTCGGAGAGATATCGTCGGGGAGATGCCATACGTGCTGTCATTAAATCGGTAGAAATTACGTCAAAAGGCCCAGATATAATGATTTCCCGGAGTGACAATCATTTCTTGTTTAAATTATTTGAAATGGAAGTGCCTGAAATTGAAGATGGTGTTATTGAAATCCGATCCATTGCAAGAAACCCCGGTGAACGCGCAAAAATAATTGTACAATCGCATGATCGACGCATTGACCCAGTTGGTGCTTGTGTGGGTATGCGGGGTAGCAGGATCCAAGCTATCGTTCGAGAATTGAATAATGAAAAAATTGATATTATCAATTATAGTGAACAATCAGAAATCTTAGTTTCCCGAGCATTATCACCTGCTAAACCATTAGATTTGTATATTGATGATGATCGTAAATATTGTATTGCAATTTTTGATGATGACGAACTTGAATTTGCCATTGGTAGAGGCGGTGTCAATGTTAATCTTGCGTCAAATGTTACCGAATACCGCATTGATGCTTTTGGAAAGAATGAATATGAAAGAAAGAATGCAGAACAGGAAAAATTATTAGCTGACATTCCCAGTATGCCTGCTCGGGCAGTGAATCCACTTGCTAAAAGTGGAATTTCTACTGTGTCGGAATTATTGAATTCTGATGAAGAAAAATTACTTGAAATCAAGGGGATTGCGGCTACCACTTTGGAAAAAATATATGATGCAGTTCAATCTTTTGTAGAAGAAAATCAGAATGAAACTTCCGAAGATGGGGTATCATTAAAATCGGATTCTGAAGAAAATGAGAACTTACCTGAAGGAATTGAAGCCAAAGGGAATGATTCCCCACCACCTGATGCTGAACCTGATAAATTAGAAAAGGTTGAATGATAATATAGTATGGCAACACGTCGCATATTTCAAATCGCTAAAGAACTTAATATTTCTCACACAGAAATTTTGTCTTTTCTAAAAGGGAAAAGCATTTCAGTTGGTAGCCATATGGCACCTATCGATGAAGAAACTTACGCCATTGTAATGGAGGAATTTCACAAAGATAAGGAATCCATAGATCGATATAGAAAAGAACAAATACGGCGGGAAATTCATGATACCCGGATTTTTGAAGAGCAAAAAGCCAATAAAAAATTGCAGTTACTTTCTCTCGAAGAACAACGAAAATTAGAAAGTGATGAAAAGATTAAAGCAAAAGCTGAGGAAGAACGCAAAGCTATAGAAGCGAAAACCCAAACAACCCAGCATGAGGAAAAAGTAAAGAAAGAAGCTGAACAAAAAGTACTGGAAGTAAAAAGAGAAAAAGAAGCATTAATTCAAAAGAAAAAAGAACCTCAAAAACCAAAAAAGAAACTTCGAAAAATTGATTTGTCAGAAATTGAAGCGCAGGTTGGTAAGGGAACAACCAACCGCCGAAAGGATTTTAAAAAGAAAACCGATGCACAGCCACCAAAATCGGCCGTTGATACCGTTCGAAAGATAACGGCCAAAATTGATACGAAGACGAAAAAGAAAGTATATAGAAAAGAAAAAACTTTTAAGGATGATGAATCTGGTGATGCAGAGATTAAGCTAATCAAAATAGTTGAATTTTCTAATGTTGACGAGATATCTAAAATATTTAATACAAAACCAAATGACATTATTCAAAGATGTATGAGTCTGGGTATTCTCGCCACAATAAACCAGCGACTTGAATGGGATGTTATTGAGTTATTGGCGGAAGAATTTGAATTTAAAGCAGAACGTTTAGAAGATATCGGCGAGGAACTTTTTACCTTAGAAAATTCTGAAGAGGATATCAAAAAGGCTGTGGAACGATCTCCGGTTGTAACTGTCATGGGCCATGTAGATCATGGTAAAACATCTTTGTTGGATTATATTCGAAAAACCAATGTCGTTGGCGGAGAATCAGGTGGTATTACGCAGCATATTGGTGCCCACAAGGTTCAACTCACCAATGAGAAATCGGTTACTTTTTTAGACACGCCAGGGCATGAGGCGTTTACTGCCATGAGAGCTCGGGGCGCAAAAGTAACGGATATGGTTGTTATCGTTGTTGCGGGGAATGATGGCGTTATGCCCCAAACTGTTGAAGCAATTGATCATGCTAAAGCAGCAAAAGTACCCATTATCATTGCCATCAATAAAATGGATTTACCCGATGTGGATCTTGAACGGGTGAAACGTGAATTATCTGAACATGAGGTACTTGTGGAAGATTGGGGTGGAAAAATTCAAGCTATTCCTATCTCGGCCAAAACCGGTGAGGGTATTGATAATCTTTTATCATCGATGATGATTGAGTCAGAAATGCTAGAATTAAAGGCAAATTATGAAACATTGGCACGGGGAACTGTAATTGATTCTAAATTAGATAAAGGTCATGGTCCTATTGCCACAGTCCTCATCCAAAAAGGAAGACTAAAAGTTGGAGATCCTTTTATATGTAATAATATTACGGGGAAAGTTCGGGCATTGATAAATGAGGTCGGGCAAAGAATACAGGAGGCCGGTCCATCAGACCCAGTACAAGTGCTTGGATTTGATCACGTTCCACAATCCGCCGATATTTTTGCTGTCGTTGAAGATGAAAGAGAAATAAAGCGTATTGCCTCAGAACGTCAGCGAATTAAACGGGAAATAGATCAAAAGAAAATTGCTGCCCAATCATTGGATGCCATGTCTGCGCTTATAAAAGAAGGTGCCATTAAAAATTTACCCATTATTATTAAAGGGGATGTGGATGGATCTATTGAGGCTTTGTCGGAACAGTTAGAAAAAATTACTCATGAAGAAGTCGGAGTTCAAATTATTCATAAAGCTGTGGGAATGGTTTCTGAATCGGATGTGTTATTGGCTTCTGCTTCCAACGCTGTCATTATTGGATTCCATGTACAAGTTTCATCGAATGCAAAGCTACAGGCTACGCAGGAAGGCGTCGAAATTCGGACATATAATGTTATATATAATGCTGTTGAAGAGATAACCTTGGCCTTAGAAGGTCTACTTGAGCCGGAGACTGTGGAGGAAATATTAGGCAGGGCACAGGTTCAAGAAGCATTTAAAATTCCCAAGATTGGCGTTATAGCGGGATCAAAAGTAACAGAAGGTATCATTGTTCGAAATGCAAAAGCGAGAGTACTTCGAGAAGAAGAAGAAATCGCTTCGGGAGAAATCACCTCATTGAAACATCTTAAAGATGATGCAAAAGAAATCCGTGAGGGCTTTGAATGTGGAATAGGTTTGAATGATTTTTCGAAATTCAAGGAAGGGGATATTATCATTTGCTACCAAATGAAGTCGATTAAAAGGACGTTAGAACTCAGTTGAGATCTGAACGACCCTTTAAGCGCACTGACCGAGTCGCAAATGAAATCCAACATATTCTTGGAAAAATTCAGACCCAGTATATTGATTTATCTGATTTGGGATTTATAACCATATCGCGTGTTAAAATTTCCCCTGATTTAAAAAGTGCAAAAGTATTTTTCAGTGTAGTACAACGAAAATATTCTATCGAAAACATTCAACTTTCGATGAATAAAAAAGCAAAGGCATTTCGAAAATATTTGGGGATGGAATTACGTATAAAATACACACCTTCATTAACATTTTATTATGATGATACGGTTGCTTACACCCAAAAGTTAAATTCCATTTTTCATGATTTACATTCTGATGATTAATCTCTATGATATATAATATTTACAAACCGGTAGGGTGGACCAGTTTTGACGTTGTTAAAAAGCTTCGTGGCATCACCAGGGATAAAAAAGTGGGACACGGTGGTACATTAGATCCGTTTGCTGAGGGTGTTTTGGTTATTGGTACGAATGCTGATACAAAAATATTAACCGAAATTTCAGGAACCATCAAGTCTTATCGAACTATCCTTACTCTGGGGGAGGAAACAGATACACTGGATATTGATGGAAAAACAATTAAAAGGTGCCCAGTTTCAATCTTGGATGAAAAAAAGGTGAAATCTGTTTTAAATGACTTTTTAGGAGAAAGTGAACAAGTGCCACCCATGTATTCGGCAAAAAAAGTGAATGGTGTCCGGTTATACAAAATGGCCCGAAAAAACCAAGTCGTCGAGAGAAAACCAACTTTAATCAATATATATGATATCAAACTAAATCATATTGAAGGAAATCAAATTGATTTTTCAGTTACTTGCTCAAAAGGTACTTATGTTCGTGTATTAGGATTGGAAATAGCTAAAAAGCTCGGGACTGTAGGACATTTAACACAATTAACACGTACGGCGGTTGGTGAGTATAGGATTCATGATTCTGTCAAATTAAAGGAATTTGGAGAAAAATGGATATCTACCGAACATTAGATACAATTCCACTTCTTCCTGAGAGTATTTTAACTATTGGTACCTTTGATGGATGCCATCGCGGTCACCAGGAAATTATTAAAAAAGTCTACTCCTTAGCTCAATTCAATAACACCACTTCTGTTTTGATAACATTTGACCCGCATCCACGCCACGTATTAGAGTCTGGTAATAAACTGCCATTACTCATGCATATCAATAAAAAACTGGAAATCCTGGAATCACTCCATTTGGATGTGGTACTTGTAATACCATTCAATGAAGAATTTTCCCACATTAAAGCGGCTGATTTTCTCCAAGATATTGTGGTGAGGCATTTCAAACCCACCTGTATTATTGTCGGATATGACCACCATTTTGGTTTTAAACGGGAAGGATCACCAGAATTCTTGAATAATTTTGGAAAAAAGAATAATATATACGTGGATATCGTCTCGCCAATTGCTGACGAGAAAGTGAATATTTCCAGTACCCATATTCGAGAATTGATTAAGCAGGGTTTTGTTCGTCGTGCTTCGTTTGAATTGGGATGGGTATTTGGTTTTGAAGCAAATGTAATCCGTGGAGCAGGGCGTGGAAAAAGTCTTGGTTTCCCGACTGCAAACTTTATTCCAGAAGAGAAAAATCAATTAATACCTGCCAGCGGTGTTTATTGTATTCGTGGAAGGATTAATGGTAAAAGTCTGTATGGAATGTGTAATTTGGGAGTCCGCCCAACCTTCGATGAAACCGATTTCGTTATGGAAGTACATTTTATTGATGAAAAGTTAGATGACCTCTACGGAAAGAAGATTACTGTAGAATTTTTAGAACGAATTAGAGACGAACAAAAATTCTCTCATTCCCAAGAATTAATTAAACAGTTAAATAAAGATAAACAATTCTGCATGAGATTGATGCAGAAATATAAATAGGAGACGTAATGTCCTTAACAAATGAACAAATACAAGAAATTGTAACCCAATTCGGTAAAGATAAAAATGATACCGGATCATCACAAGTCCAAGTTGCCTTATTAACGGCTAGGATTCGATCCCTGACGGATCATGTGAAAATAAATAAAAAAGATAATCATTCCCGTCGTGGATTGGTTTTGCTGGTATCTCAGCGTAAAAAACTTTTAAAATATATGCGTCGGATAAATCCCGATTCATACTTGAATGTGACAAATAAATTGTCCATTCGTCGTAATTAAACTTTAAGATTAGGAAATATAATGAAAAAACAAGAAATAACGCTTAATGGGAGTACGCTCTCTATCGAGACTGGACAAGTTGCCCGTCAATCATCCGGATCTGTTATCGTCACCCATGGCGAAACAGTCATATTGGTTGCTGTAAATGCAGCAAAACAAGCACGCGAAGATATTAATTTCTTCCCGTTGCAAGTCGAATATCGCGAACGGCATTATGCGGGTGGAAAAATTCCCGGTGGCTTTTTTAAACGAGAAGCTCGACCATCGGAGCATGAAATATTAACCAGTCGGTTAACCGATCGTCCGATCCGACCTCTTTTCCCAAAATCTTTTAAATGTGAAACCCAGGTCATAATCACGGTATTATCCAGTGATGGGGAGAATATGGCTGATACGCTGGCTGGCGTTGGTGCGTCTGCCGCATTGATGATTTCAGATATTCCTTTTAAAGGTCCAATATCTACGGTACGCGTTGGCCGTATTGATGGTGAATTTGTCATCAACCCCACACGATCACAAATGGAAGATTCAGATATGGAGATTATTGTGTCTGGAAACGAACAAACCATAGTGATGGTTGAAGGTGAAGCAAAACTCATTACTGAGGAAGAATTTATCGATGCCATGAAATTTGCTCATGGACCGATTAAAGATTTAATCGCTATGCAGAATAAATTAATTGGAGAACTTGATATAGTTAAACGGGATGTACCCGAAGAAGAAACTGACGAAGCATTGGCTAAGGCTATATCAAAGTTGGTTACGGGTAAAATTGACGCCGCCATTAAGACCGGTGACAAAGCTGATCGTGAAAGTCAAATTTCTAGTTTAAAGGAAGAGGCACAGGAGGCTTTTGTTGAATCCCATCCTGAATCAGAAAAATTGGTTTCTGGATATATTAACGATCAGTTAAAAACATCATTTCGCGAACAAATACTTGCGGATGCAGTACGGTCTGACGGTCGAAAAACAACCGATATTCGTCCAATTTCCATTGAAACAGGTATGTTGGCCAGAACCCATGGATCTGCCCTATTTACCCGTGGAGAGACACAGGCAATCGTTGTGCTAACCATGGGAACACCAAGATCCCAACAAATTATAGACAGCATGGATTTGGATACGAAGAAAAAATTCTTTCTGCACTATAATTTTCCACCTTATTGTGTAGGTGAAACAGGACGCGTTGGTTTTACAAGTCGAAGAGAAATTGGCCATGGGAATTTGGCTGAACGTGCCATTAAGCAAATTCTTCCTGAATATGAAGATTTCCCATACACAGTACGAATTGTTTCAGAAATTACTGAATCAAATGGATCTTCATCCATGGCTTCTGTGTGCGGCGGTTCGTTAGCATTAATGAGTGCAGGTGCACCCACTAAAGGCCATGTCGCTGGTATTGCGATGGGTCTAATCAAAGATGGTGATCGCTATGCAATTTTGAGTGACATACTGGGCGCTGAAGATCATTTAGGTGATATGGATTTTAAAGTAGCTGGCACCCGCGATGGTATTTCCGCCATTCAACTGGATCTAAAGATTGAAGGAATATCCTTCGAATTAATGGAAGAAGCATTGGCACAAGCAAAGGTAGGCCGAAATCATATTTTGGATATCATGTATGAATCCGTACCCGAGCCCATGGAAATGTCAAAATATGCACCGAAAGTTCTTTCACTTCAAATTAATCCAGAGAAAATTGGAGGCTTAATTGGACCCGGTGGTAAAACCATTAAAAAGATTATTGCAGATACAGAATGTGATGTAAATGTGGATGATGATGGTATAGTTACCGTAGCAAGTCTTGATTTAAAACGATGCCAGGAAGCTATTGAAATTGTTCGGGCAATCACCCTTGAACCTGAGGTCGGAATGGAATTTGATGGAAGCATCACCCGTCTCATGTCCTTTGGTGCCTTTGTTGAATTTGCGCCAGGTCGTGAGGGATTGATTCACATTTCCGAAATGGAATGGCATCGGGTAGAAAAAGTCGAAGATGTAGTCAAACCAGGAGATGCAGTCCGTGTTAAACTGATAAAGGTTGACGATCAGGGCAGATTAGACTTTAGTCGAAAAGCTTTACTCGAAAAACCGGAAGGATATGTAGAACCTCCGCCACGTGATCGAAATCAAGGTGGTAGTAGAGGACGAGGCAACCGTCAAGGTGGTGGTGGTGGGAGACGACCTTTCCGACGTAACTAAATTTCAATTCGAGAATATTGAAAATGATTATTGGAACACCAAAGGAAGTTAAAGCAAACGAAAATCGGGTGGCACTGACCCCACATGTCGCGCTTGAATTAACCAAATCAGGCCACGAGGTGCTCATTGAAAAAAGTGCTGGTATTTCTACAGGATTTATAGACGAAGACTACCAAGCGGTTGGTTGTAAAGTAGTTGAAAATTCTATAGAAATTTTCAGCAATGCCCAAATGGTGGTCAAAGTAAAGGAGCCCGGACCCGAAGAGGTGGCCATGTGCCATAAAGGGACTACCATGTTTACCTATTTTCATTTTGCTGCTAATGAAACTTTAACCAAAGGATTTTTGAATTCAGGTGCAACAGCAATTGCCTATGAGACAATTATGCTTTCAGATAAGTCATTACCTCTATTGATTCCCATGAGTGAAGTCGCTGGGCGGATGTCCGTTCAGGAAGGGGCAAAATATCTTGAAAAATTTCATGGTGGTCGTGGGAAACTATTAGGTGGCGTCCCTGGAGTTGAACCCGCCAGAGTCACGATTCTTGGTGGTGGTGTTGTTGGCACAAATGCGGCACATATTGCATCAGGCCTTGGCGCAACTGTGAATATTCTTGATGTGAATCTGAACCGCCTTCGATATTTGGATGAAATAATGCCTAAAAATGTTAGAACCATTTACAGTAATCAATATAATATTCAAGAATTATTACCAAGAACGGATCTATTGATTGGCGCTATTCTCATCCCTGGAGCCAAAGCACCCAATCTCGTTAGCAGAGAAATGCTGGGTAAAATGCAGGAAGGATCCGTTGTGGTTGATGTATCGGTTGATCAAGGGGGATGTATTGAAACTTGTAAACCCACAACCCATGAAAATCCAATTTATCAAGTGGATGGTATTATTCATTATTGTGTGGCGAACATGCCAGGGGCCGTTCCATTTACATCAACTACGGCATTAACCAATGCAACAAATCCATACGTTCAAAAATTGGCAAATCAGGGAATTTTAAACGCACTTAAATCAGATGAGTATTTATTAAAAGGGTTAAATATTTATCAGAAACAGATTACCCATCAAGGTGTTTCTGATGCCTTTAACTTGAAATTTATATCACCAGGTAAAGCAATAGCTTAAATCCTTTCTTTAGCTCCCATAGTACTTGTTTTAAAAGAGTTTCTTAACTAATATAAAGTATTAGTTGAATAGGAATTTTACATGGACTCCACCACACAATCGATCAAAAAATTATATTATTCCATCGGCGAAGTCAGCAAAGCTACTGAATTAAAGCAATATGTTCTTCGCTATTGGGAAACGGAATTCAAGCAATTGAGTCCATCGAAAAATAAGGCAGGAAATCGTACCTATCGGCAAAAGGATATTGACACTATCCACAGAATAAAAGATTTACTATATAGACAAAAGTTCACCATAGAAGGTGCACGGAAAATGTTAAGTAATGAAAATACTCCTGAAAGTAAAACCATAGAAGAACAACCGCAACAAACGGGTGAGGCTAATGTTGAAATTCTTATTAAAATTAGGAGTGAATTAAAATCTCTTCTGGAGAATATTAATTCATAATTCGGGGCGTGGCGCAGTCCGGTAGCGCACTTGGCTGGGGGTCAAGTGGTCGCAGGTTCAAATCCTGTCGCCCCGACGGAGAAAGAAGTAGGCGTTTTAATAAATATGGGATCGTGCCTACATTAGTATTTCAAGTTAATCCACTCCTAAGAAATCAACGCTTTATATTTACAATGATATCTTATTTCTCAATATTCTCCGGCGACGATAATATTTCTAATAATTCAATTTGAAATATCATGACTGCCATCGGTCCCCCAGGGCCATCTCCTGAGCCATATCCCAATTGTCCTGGTATAAATATTTGATATTTTGCGCCAGGACTCATAAGTTGCAATCCTTGAGAGAATCCAGGCACAACGCGATTCACTGGGAATACAGCCGTTTCTCCCCTTGAATATGAGCTATCAAATGTGGTTCCGTCAATTAGTTTACCCACATAATGAATTCTAACTAAATCGGTTGGCTTTGGCTTACTGCCCTCAGCATCTTTAATTATTTTATATTGGATGCCACTTCGGTGCTCAACTACATTTGCATTCTTCGCATTTTCTTTTAAAAATTTCACTCCTTCCTGGATATTCTTTTTTTCCAAGTCCATCCTGTATTTTGGAACAATTTTTTCATTATATTTGAAAATAACAGCTTCCCGTTCCTTATCGGAAAGAAACAGATCATTTCCGGCAAAATGATCTTCGATTCCTTGATTCAACATTTGATAGTCAATATCCTTGTATTCTAGTTCCAATCGATTGGCGACATCCAACCCCACAGCATAACTGACTGAATCAATCAATTTTTCCATACCAATATTGGTGACTTCTTTTTTTGCTTTATCTCCCACGCAAGAGAAAACCAGTACAAGACTTGTTAATAATAAAAGGTGTTTCATGAAGAATCCTTATGATTTAGGGGCAGAATATCTATCTTTCCTTACTTTCAAACAATAGCTTTAAATGCTCTTTCGGCTATTTATTTCAATCATTGGTTTGACATAAATTCCCCGCCTATGTTTGATATTATTACACACAACCCAGGCCTTATAGAGATTACGATTGTTTTATTGATTTTGCTCAGTATCTCTATTTGGCAAAAATTATATCAAGCAAGCTTGGTAATGGGGGGAGTATATATTATTTATATACTATATATAACTATTTCACCAAAGGATGCTTCTACTATACCATCCAATAATCTTGATTCATCAGTTGAACAAGAAATAATTATTCCTCAAATAATAGATGATTCCACAAATTCGATTTCCAATATTGATGAGGTTGAGAAGATAGATACATTATCAGAATCGGTTGATGCTGATGAAGTAATGATTCATACTGGTGACACAACAATTCGAATTGAAAAAATATCTAAACCAGAAATTGAAAATCCGGAATCAAAAATATCAGTATTAAGCATGAGAGTAGGAACGGGAATTATCAATCGTCGAATTCAAAATCCGGATTCATTGTTTTCGGTTGATACGAAAAGAATCTACTGTTTGACTGGTATTCATAATCAGAATGATTCTAAAGTTATTTATCATAAATGGTATCAGGAGGGAAGACTACGATCGAATATTAAGTTAGAAATGGGACGATCATATCTTTGGCGAACATGGAGTTATATTACTATTAAAGGTCAAAAAGCAGGAAAATGGCAGATTGTTGTGGAAGATACTTCCGGCGTTCGATATGATTCACTTTCATTTCAAATTGTGGATAGTGTAAAGGAATAAATTAAATGCAATGGGTACGTGATTTATATGATTGGGTTTTGAAATGGTCAGAATCTAAATATGGAACTATAGCATTGGTTGTGATGGCATTTGCTGAAGCATCATTTTTTCCAATTCCACCAGATATTTTATTAATTGCCCTGGCGCTTGGCGCCAGAAAAAAAGCAATACGCTATGGCATATTATGTTCACTGGGATCTATCGTTGGTGCTATGTTTGGCTTTGGAATTGGATATTTTTTATGGTGGTCAAATCCAGGTGAGTTTTCCGGGTTGTCTCAATTCTTTTTTAATATTATTCCTGGCTTTACTCAAGACCTTTTTTACAGAATTCAAGAACAATATAATGCGTGGAACTTTTGGGTGATTTTTACAGCTGGATTTACGCCAATTCCTTTTAAGATTTTTACGGTATCTGCAGGCGCATTCAATATCAATTTCTCACTATTTTTAATTGCGTCCACCATTAGCCGTTCCGCACGGTTTTTACTCCTCACCGGACTTATATGGAAATTTGGTGAACCCATTCGGAACTTCATTGACCAATATTTCAATAAACTGGCAATTCTATTTACTGTATTGCTGATCGGCGGATTTTTTATTATCCGTTATATAATATAAGTATTCTCATGGGTTGTTTTGTGAAGGGAGAGGCCCCTAAATTTGACTACGAATTCGGGGTGTAGCGCAGCCCGGTTAGCGCGCGTCGTTCGGGACGACGAGGTCGGAGGTTCAAATCCTCTCACCCCGACAATTTATAATTACGGAATAGACTGACGAATTAGATATGGCATACAATCATAAAAAGATAGAGAAAAAGTGGCAGGATTATTGGCAAGATAATAAAATATTTCGCGCTGATGATCATTCCGAAAAGCCGAAGTATTATGTCTTGGATATGTTTCCCTACCCATCCGGAGCCGGTCTCCACGTAGGGCATCCACTGGGTTATATTGCCACGGATATTGTTGCAAGATATAAACGCCATAAAGGCTACAATGTTTTGCATCCAATGGGGTGGGATGCTTTTGGTTTGCCCGCAGAACAATATGCCATCAAAACCGGTACGCATCCATCTGTTACAACAAAAAGTAATATAAAGAATTTCCGCCGACAAATTAACATGTTGGGATTCTCTTATGATTGGGATAGGGAAATCAATACCACCGACACCAATTATGTTAAATGGACCCAATGGATTTTTCTCCAACTTTATAAAAAGGGTTTAGCGTACGAAGCAAAGGTACCGGTGAACTGGTGCCCAGAGTTAAAAGCAGTTCTGGCAAATGAAGAAGTGGTAGATGGCAAGTCGGAAATTGGGGGACACCCAGTTATTCGTGTTCCCATGCGCCAATGGATGCTTAAAATTACCAAATATGCCGACTCTTTATTAGATGGTTTAGATGATCTTGACTGGCCGCACAGTGTGAAGGAATTGCAGCGAAATTGGATTGGCCGTTCAACTGGAGCCAACGTTCAATTCCATATCCCATCGATTAATAAAAAATTAAGCGTATTTACCACTCGACCCGATACACTGTTTGGCGCCACATATATGGTCATGGCACCAGAGCATTCCTGGGTAAAAGACCTGGTAACCAATGATCAAAAATCTGTAGTACACGAATATATTGATATCGCTTCTAAGAAATCTGATTTGGATCGAACCGATCTGAATAAAGAAAAAACTGGCGTTTATCTGGGTGCCAATGCTATTAATCCGGTGAATGGAAAAGAAATACCCATATGGATATCAGATTATGTAATCATGAGTTACGGTACAGGTGCTATCATGGCTGTCCCAGGACAAGATCAGAGAGATTGGGACTTTGCAAAGGAATTCGATTTACCCATTATTCGGACTGTAGAGACTCCAACCGATTTTGTTGGAGAAGCATATATTGGAGATGGGGTCGCGATCAATAGTGATTCTCTCAATGGGTTAGATATTAATGATGCAAAAACAAAAATCATTTCCTGGTTAGAAGAAAAAGAGTTGGGGGAGAAGGCCATCCAATACAAACTGCGTGATTGGTTATTTTCTCGCCAGCGTTACTGGGGCGAACCCATACCGATTATTCATAAGGATGGAAAAACCATTCCTCTGGATGAGAAAGAGTTACCGCTTGAACTCCCTAACGTAGAAAAATTTGAACCATCCGGTACAGGAGAGTCACCATTATCTACTATCCCAGAATGGGTTGAAGTAAAGGATAATAGTGGCGCAATAATAGGACTTAGAGAAACAAATACCATGCCGCAATGGGCCGGATCGTGTTGGTACTTTTTAAGGTATATCGACCCAAATAATATTGTAAATGCTTGGGATAAGTCGAAAGAAGCGTACTGGATGCCGGTGGACTTATATGTAGGAGGCGCAGAACATGCCGTTCTCCATTTGCTTTATTCACGATTCTGGCATCATGTGCTATATGATTTAGGATTCGTGTCAACGAAGGAACCATTCAAAAGACTCTTTAATCAGGGCATGATATTGGGTCATGATGGGTCAAAAATGAGTAAATCCCGCGGAAATGTGGTAAACCCCGATGATACAGTTGATGCATACGGCGCGGACGCTATGCGCTTATATGAGATGTTTATGGGGCCATTAGATAAGGCAAAACCCTGGAACTTAACCGGATTGCAGGGATGTTCCAGGTTTATAAAAAAATTATGGGCGATACTGATAACTAATGAGGGCGAATTATCACGTCAGATAACTGATGATGAACCTACTAAAGAAACACTGCGATATTTACATAATATGATTAAACGTGTGTCCCATAATATTGAGAATCTCCAATTTAACACATGTGTATCGGAATTTATGATTTTCGTCAATCATATACACGAACTTGAAACTATCAATATAGACATTATTAAAACTTTTATAGTCTTAATGAACCCATTTATGCCACATTTAGCCCAAGAGTTATGGGAATTATCAGGAAATGAATCAGAACTTACTTTTAATGACTGGCCTAATTATGACGAAAACCTAATTCTATCTGATAAGTTAAAATTAGCGGTTCAAATCAATGGAAAACGAAGATCGGAAATTGAAGTAGATGTAAACATGGAAGAAAAGGATATAAAACAATTCGCGAAATCTGATTCAAAAATAATTAGGTACTTAGAAGAGAAGGAAATTCTAAAAGAGATTTATGTGAGGGGAAGATTGGTTAATTTTGTTGTTAAGTAATAATTAGTTAAATATCAAATTATACATAATATATATTATACATCATTTTCTTCAGTCAAAAAGGCTTTTATGGCTTCAAGAGAGCCAATCAATATAACTTTATTATCAGAAGTTAAATTTATCTCTGGCCCTGGATTTAATTGTTTAGTTCCATCTTTATTTAAAATAGCCACAATTGATAAATTAAATTTTTCTCTTATATTTAATTCACCAATAGTTTTATTATTTAAAACACTGAAGTTATTTACGGAAACTTCTTCAATAGAAAAATCCACTGAAATATCATCCGGAGCTTCAATCGTTACTATATCGTCGATATTTGGACTAATAAGTAGTTCAGCCATACGATGACCGCCAGTTATATAATGATACTCCACTCATCTCCGCCTATTGTATAACCCCCCCCCGAACCGATGGCGACAATCACACCAAAATATAGTATATATTTTACTTTTTTACCTTGAAACATTTTTAGGTTCCAATTTTATCCAATGTTTTCTTGCATCCACCTAAGGTAATGAGCACTACTGTCTTGAATGTTAATCATAATTAATTCGGGCAAATCATACGAATGGATTTTTTCAAACATATTTTGAATATCATTTTTGAATTTTGCATCTGTCTTGATTATGAGTAAAAATTCCGAATCCTGGTGCAGCTCATTTTGCCAATTATATATAGATTCAACATTTGGAATAATATTCACACAGGCAGCTAGTTTATTCTTCACCAATTCGTTGCCAATGGTTCTGGCTTCCTCCCGAGAATCAGTAGTGCTATAAATGAGTACTGGATTCATATCTTTAACCTATTGACATATTGTAGCCTGAACTAACTTCGTTTCTCTACGACGGTCAGGCAAGGATGTACGCCCGGCAGGATTCGAACCTGTGACCTCTTGCTCCGGAGGCAAGCGCTCTATCCAGCTGAGCTACGGGCGCATACAAGAGGTAATATTATAACTATTTAACTATTTGAAATAACAACTCAATTGGTTTCTTTTGTGGAGATTAAGTACAATCCCCATCCCTACCGATTGCGTGGTCGATTACTAATGAAAGTTATATATTGGCGTAATGCCGAGCAATTATACTCACGCCACTTCTTCATGAAAATAGTTTTTCACAAGCATTTCATCAATAGATTCTCCGGTAGAATCCATTGCTAATAATTGATCAATTAACGCAAACTGCTTCTCCCCTATTTTATATATGTCATTATATGGAATTTTATGAAATGATACCATAGAATAACGTGGAATAAATTTGTCCGGAAATCTTTTTTCCAATTCTAATTCCAGCTTTCTTCTTTTTTGATAATTTGGATCATTCACATGATCGCGCATTTCAATATAATTTTCGATAGCCATATCCGCAATAGCATGACCGTTTTTTACATGTAATCCAGAGTAGTTTGCAAAAATATCTCCCCAATACCCTCTGAAATCGCCAACCAAGTTATTCATGACAGTACAATCCTGGAACGAAGCATTCATTCCCTGCCCAAAAAAGGGTACAATAGCATGGGCCGCATCTCCAATTAATGCTGCTTTATCTTTATAATGCCATGGGTCGCAATAAATCGATGCCAAATCGCCTGTGGGATTTGAGAGAAAATCTGTGGATAAGGTGGGCATCAAATCCATGACATCTGAAAAATGGAATTGGAATAATTCAATGACTTTCTCCTCTGTATCGATTGAATCAAAACTTACTTCGCCAGCCATGGGGAGAAATAATGTGCATGTAAAGGATTTATCCATATTCGGAAGCGCAATAAGCATAAATTGTCCGCGGGGCCAAATATGTAGCGCATGATTATCCAACTGAAACTGCCCATCTTTAGAAGGAAGAATCTGAAGTTCTTTATATCCATGCCCCAACGGTGTTTTCCTGTATCGAGCTTTTGTTTTATTTACTATTTCATCTCTAAGGACTGATGCGGAGCCATCACATCCCATTACGCAGGTAAAATCTTTTTGAATAATTTTATCATTATTTTTCTGTATAAATGAAAGTGTATTCGTATAAAGATCCACAGATGAAAGTTCATGATTAAAATGTATTTTGACATTTCCCGTTCCCTCGGCAAATGTCATCAATTCCTTATTTAATTGTGCACGGGAAACAGAATAAATCACCTCTGCATCCCGTTGACCATAAGGTTGAAGATTCGTTTTTCCATCCATATCATGAATCATACGGCCTTTCATAGGAATCGTTATGGGTGCAATCTTTTCGTAGAGCCCCACTTCCTTCAGCGCATGTATTCCCCGAATTGAAAGGGCTAAGTTTATAGATCTTCCGGATGAAAGCTTAACCGTACGCATATCATTACGGCGTTCAAATATTTCAACGGTAAATCCCTGTTGCGCCAAATAGGTTGCCATGAGGGGTCCAGCGAGTCCAGCCCCAATGAGGGTAATCGTTTTTTTATCCAAGAATGGTATGAAGTATCATTTGAACGAAGTTGTATACTTCAGAATATTGGTTATATAATGGATGCGGCGCGACACGGATGACATCGGGTTCACGCCAATCACAGACAACACCCTTTTGGGAAATGGATTCAAAAATGGCTTTGCCTCCAGGTATAACTAAAGATAGTTGGCACCCCCTTTGATTAGGATCATTTGGGGTAATGATGTTGATTTCAGGTAGATTCTCTTTCAAAAGAAATTCCATATACCCGGTCATTATTTTACTTTTATCACAAATTGCAATCATACCCACATCATCATATATTTTCATAGAAGCCAATAAGGGCGCCATTCCTAATACAGGCGCATTGCTTATCTGCCATCCTTCAACCGTTTGAATAGGATCGAAGTCAGGCCCCATATCAAACCGTGTTTGTTTATTTTGACCCCACCAGCCAACCAACCTTGGCCCCGTCCAATGATGATGCATTTCATTTACAAATATTCCAGATGGTGCTCCTGGTCCTGCGCAAAGGTATTTATATGTACACCAAGCAGCAAAGTCCACATTCCAGTCATGGAGATTCAAGTCAATATTTCCCGCAGCGTGTGCTAAATCAAATCCAACAAATGCACCTACAGATTTCCCCGCTTTTGTGATGGTTTCTATATCAAAAGCCTGACCGGTATAATAGTTGACGCCCCCCATAATAATTGTGGCTAACTCCTCCCCAACATCATTGATTGTATTAACGATATCATCTGTTCGAAGTGTGGTTTCTCCCGTTCTTGGGGTTAATTCAATCAATGAATCTTTGGGATCAAAACCATGAAGGTGAAAATGAGATTCCACCGCATATTGGTCCGAGGGAAAAGCACCTTTTTCGATTATAATTTTATGTCGGTTTTTCGTGGGCTGATAAAATGAGATTAATAATAAATTAATATTTACTGTGAGCGCATTCATGACCACAACTTCAGATGGAATTGCACCCACAAGCCGTGCGGAATTTGCCATTAGTTTTTCATGAAAATTTTCCCATCGTCCGTGTTGACCTAAAGCACCATCTTTCTCCCAAGTATTTAATTCCATTTCTACAAATGATCGAACGGATTTTGGCTGAAGACCTAAAGAATTCCCACATAAATACAATACTTCTTCCCCATTCTTATCTTTGGGGTAATAGAATTGGTCTCTAAAGGATTTTAATGGATCATTTTGATCTAACTCATTTGCGAATAATTTGGAATTTTTAAAAATCAATTAAATTGTTCTTTCGTAATGCCAAGCCAATCTAAAGCATTTAAATAAAGCATTTTTTCTTTCTCGATTTTTGATAAAGGTCCAGATTCAATGAGTCCCCCTGGCACCAATTCTCCAAGAGGAAATGGATAATCTGTTCCAAGTGCGATTTTATCCACACCTAACTTTTTAATTAAAAATGCCAATGCATCCATATCATGTACCAATGAATCGGTCCAGAATTTTCCTAAATAGTCAATTGGGTCAATTTTATTATCAACGGCACATAAATCTGGCCTCGCGTCGAAACCGTGTTGTATGCGCCCAATCGTTGCTGGAAAAGATCCTCCACCATGGGCAAATGCCACTCGTAATTGTGGCAAACGTTCAAAAATTCCCCCAAATATCATTGAGCAAATGGCCCGGCTCGTTTCCGCAGGCATGCCCACCAGCCAGGGAAGCCAATATTTAGCCATGCTTTCCTTTCCCATTATATCCCATGGGTGCACAAAAAGAGCTCCATTTAAATCGGATAATGCTTCGAATATAGGAAATAATGATTCATCATTCAGATTCATCCCATTGATATTGGACCCAATTTGTACACCAGATAAACCTAATTCGTTGATGCATCGTTCAAGTTCGCCAATTGCTAAATCGCTATCTTGCATGGGGATTGTTCCCAGACCTATAAATTGATTAGGCGAATTAGATACAGTTTCGGCAATATGGTCATTAAGTAATTTAGAAATATCCAGAGTATCTTTTGGTTTTGCCCAATAACTGAACATAACCGGTACTGTTGAAAGAACTTGGATATCAACGCCGTGCACACTGCATTCTTTTGTCCGTACACCGGGATCCCATAAATTGGATTTAACCTCTCGGAAAAATTGTTCATCCTTTATCATTCGTGCGCAGCCTGTATGGATGTGCTCCAAATGAATCCAACCCCCATAACCGTACTTTTCTTTAAGATTTGGCCATTCTTTGGGAAGTATATGGGTATGTATATCAATTTTCATAATAAGAGATAGTTATATGAAATAAAGTGAATTAGGGTTTTTCTTGGATAGCTCCACAAGATCCACATGTTCTATCTTCAATATTATTCCAATAGGCATCAAATAATGGCGGTAATTGAGTGACAATATTTTCCAAATCCAAAGTGACTTCATGAATCATCTCGTTACATTCATCACAATACCACTGGAATGCATCCAATGCGCCGGGTTCCCTCTGGTATTCTACTACAAGTCCAACAGTATTTTCAAATCGCTGAGGTGAATGGGGAATATTTTTTGGAAGTAAAAATATTTCACCTTCTTTAATTGGTATGTCCACCCTTTTTCCTCCATCCATAATCTTCAGTACCATATCTCCTTCTAACTGATAGAAAAATTCTTCAACCGTATCCACATGATAATCTTTGCGCGTATTTGGTCCGCCTACTACCATAATCATAAAATCACCATCTTTGTACACCACTTGGTTCCCAACCGGCGGTTTCAACAAATGACGATTATCTTCTATCCATTTTTTTAAATTAATCGGTGGTCTCACGGGCATTATTTTCTCCTAATCAATGGTCGCGATACATTTCAATTCGATGGCGATGGGTGTGGGTAACAATGATACTTCAACTGTGGTTCGGCACGGTTGATTCTCCTTGAAGTATTCTGAGTACAGCTTATTATAAGAGTCAAAATCATTTTTGATATCTGTGAGGAAAACCGTTACATCCACAAGCTTATCCCAGGAACTACCTGCTTCTTCAAGAATGATTCGTACATTTTCAAAAACAGAATGACATTGGGCAACAATATCGTGGGATATAACATTTCCATTTTCATTCACTTCAACACCGGGAATATCATTTGAATTTGGTTTTCTCGGTCCAACGCCTGACAGAAAAAGCAGATTTCCCACTTTTATTGCATGTGGATATAAACCCACCGGTTTTGGTGCTTTATTCGTTTTAAATTTCATGAATTTTGCTCGCATATATTTTTTGGTTCTGTAAAAAAGTTTAGTATTTCGGTACCACCTTCCCGCCCCATTCCTGATTGTTTCATTCCTCCAAAAGGCGTTCTCAAATCCCTTACCAACCAGCAATTAATCCAAATAACGCCAGCATCGATATTTCTCGATAGGCGCGTGGCCTTGTCTATATCCTCCGTCCAGATAGTAGCAGATAATCCGTATTCTGTATCATTGGCAATATCAATGGCCTCCCCTTCACCCTTAAATGGAATAATTGTGACAATCGGACCAAATATTTCTTCTTGATTGGTTCTGCACGAATTAATCAAACCATCAATAACCGTCGGTTCAACAAACCAACCTCCTTCGCATCGTCCTTTTATAGTTACTGGTTTTCCACCAGTTAATATTGTGCCACCTTCTTCTTGTGCCAATTCAATGTAAGTCATCACTTTATCCAAATGCGGCTTAGAGGTAATAGACCCAATTTGGGTAGAATCTTCAATTGGATCACCCACAATAAGCGCAGAGACCTTTTCAACAAAATCTTTTCGGAATTTATTGTAAATATTTTCTTCTACCATAATTCGTGAACTACATAAACATATTTGTCCTTGATTGGAGAATGAAGACTTTACCACCGTTTCGAGCATTGCATCATAATCACAGTCGGAAAAAACAACAGCAGGATTTTTACCCCCCATTTCTAACGATATTTTTTTAAACATGGGTGCTGATTTAGTTGCAATTACTTTCCCTGTAGCCGTTCCTCCCGTAAATGAAATTGCTTTTATTCCACTATGACTGATTAATGCATCGCCAGCAGTCATCCCCTGCCCATGAATAATATTTAATACGCCAGCTGGCAAGCCGGCATCTTTGCATATTTCTCCAAATTTAAATGCAGTAAATGGTGTTAATTCAGACGGTTTCGCTACTACAGTATTGCCCGTAATGAGTGCCGGTGCTATTTTCCAGGTAAATAAGTATAAAGGGAGGTTCCAGGGTGAGATACATCCTACTGGTCCTAAAGGAGATCGAATCACCGTGTTATGAGATGAATCATTATTTATATTAAACTCAAACTCAAATTGACTCGCATACTCCGCAAAAAACCTAAAATTTGATACTGCCCTAGGGATGTCGACACTCCTGGCTAATGATATTGGTTTTCCTGTATCTCTCGATTCGTATTTTGCAAATTCATCCAAGCGGGATTCAATTATTTCCGCAATTGTTTTCAAATATACAGATCGTTCATCCAACGATAAAGATGACCATTCGGGGAAAGCGTCAATTGCTGAATTAACAGCGAGATGAATATCGTCACCATTGCTATTGGGCACTTGGCAATATACTTGTCCTGTTGCAGGCTCAAATACATCCAAATAATTATTGGATTTTGGATTTACATAATCTCCATTAATAAAATTGGATAGTAGTTCCATTAGTCGCTTACGCGTGCCCCATCCACCGGTACATCAGTTCCATTAATATAACTTGCAGATTCAGATGCCAAAAAAGCAACTGCGGATGCTGTTTCTTCTGGTTCCGCTAAACGGCCTAATGGAATAGTTTTAATCCATCGATTGAATATTTCTAAATCAGTCATATTATTTTCTTGAGCTTGAACGTTGGCTAAATCAGTAATACGTTTTGTATTTGTAAATCCCGGTAGAATATTATTAACCGTAATGCCAAATTGTCCTAATTCAATCGCCAGTGTTTTTGCCCAGTTCCCCACTGCCCCCCTCGTAGAATTTGAAACACCTAATCCCGGAATCACCTGCTTCACTGATGTAGAAATGATATTAATAATCCGTCCCCATCCTGCAGATTTCATTCCCGGTACTACTGCTTGTGCCAATATTTGATTACAAATGAGATGCCGATTGTATGCAATAATAAATTCCTCCTCTTTCGCATCAATGAGTGGGCCACTGGGAGGGCCGCCTGAATTATTAATCAGTATATGAATTATTTTTTTGTTTACCAAATAATCTTTAACATTCTTCCGAAGAGAATCAGGATCATTAAAATCTGCACAAATATAATCATGTCCTCCACCGTTTAAGGAAGAAACCAATGAGGCTAATAATTCTTTATTCCTAGCTATGAGTGTAATCGTTGCACCCCGTTCAGCTAATTTTTTTGCACTAGCCAAGCCAATTCCCTGGGTACTCCCGCATACAAATGCATTTTTTCCTTTTAGACTTAAATCCATTATTTATCTTTCACATGAAAATGAAAATTAAGATTATTTTCAACTTCTTGAGGAAGTTTTGGCAAAGATGATCTTGGAATTAAAAAAGTAGTTAATTCACCAATATCACTAAAAATACGGTGTTTTTCGGCAGTTTTTGTTAAGTATTCCGATCCTGTCGACCCACCTGTACCAATTTTTCGTCCGATCATTCTAGAAACCATGAGTGCATGGCGATATCGCCATGTGGTGAATAACTCATCCACATCAGCTAACTTTGTCAATAATTGATATGGGTTATGCAGTATAGGGTGATCCCGATATAATAATATGAGTAGGGCTGCCTGGGTTGCCTTTAGGGAAAGACGCCAATGCCCATCTTCAACCATTTTATTATGCTGGGATTGATTCAACACTACACCAAAAGATGCTTCCGTTTTTGCATATTCGTTTAAATGCTTTTCCTTCTCAGCATTTGATAGTTTTTCATTGGTGTCAATCAAATGTCTATCATCGGCCAGCATGGTTGACACTGCTTGTTCGTATTCCTGCCAAAAAGAAGTTTCTCCCCAATATAAAAATGGTGTTCTTTCCAGCCATCTTTCCATGAGTTCAAAAAGGGATTTTAAATCTTCTGACCCCTGAACTTTTTCCTGATCTTCTGTCTTTAGATATGAGCAATAATTTGATCCACCATAGCTGAATCGATCTTCCAGTTTCAAACCCAATTTATTTTCTACCAATCGAAACTGAACACTTTGGAAACCGGAAGCTGGAATTAAAAAATCTCTAAAATCAAGAAAATCCATAGGAGACATGGTTTCTAATACTTGGATTTGATCAATCAGAATTTTTTGAATTTCAATAATGCGATTCAGTCTGGAAACAGCAGTACCAATATGGGACTCATTAATATCATCCTTCCCGAAAATATTAATTACAGAGTCCAATTCATATAAAATTTGCTTAAACCATAATTCATAAACTTGATGAATAATAATGAACAGCATTTCGTCATGGGCGTGTTGACCATATTCATCGCTTTTGAGTTCCTGACTGTTCAATAATTTGTCCAGTCCCAAATAATCATGATAATATTGGGGTGGATATGGTTTTTCGTTTTTCATTAATCCTCCATAAAATTAAATAAAAATGGTCTGGAAGGTGCCGCATCTAATTGCATAGGCGGAATTTCAATTTTCATAAAATATTGACCATCATGAATATGTTCAGGAATAAAGGCGAATTCTGTGATAGTTTTTTTATAGGGCGCCAATCTTTCAAAATAAAGATGATGATTTCCCAACCGCCCATCATCATCATATTTATCAATGGTGGGTAAATCTACCACCCAATGAATAATGCCGAGCTTATTAATATACCGAACGGCATCTGCTGTGAAAAATGGCGTATTACCTGGATGGTATTTTTTTGTCAATTTATCTTTCGAATTTGGAAGTGTTCGGATCACCAAACCATCGGTAGAACTGGATACTTTATTTTCAATCATTTCTCGGGTAATCACCCACTCAATATCTTGAACATCGCAGTGGTAGTTTTCCTCTGTTTCTGACCAATGAACCGGCGAGACGGAAATCAATTCAGATAAAATAAAATCGGGAGCTAATATATCATTGATAAAAATATCTTCATCATAAATATGTCCTGCACATTCTGTATGAGTTCCCGTACAATGAACGTTTTGATTCAAGACCATAACATCACACCCCACTCCATTAATAGCCTCACCAACAAAAGATCCATCTTGATAAGGGTGGGCTTCTCCCTTGGGAGCGTAATGAAAATTTGGCTGATCGCCATTGTAATTATATGGAATGGCCAGGCAGACAGTTGATTTCAAATCAACATGATAGGTTTTGTATTTTTTTGTGAGTGTTAATTCCATCGAAATAATGAGAATGTCTTCGATAGAAAATAGGTCAATTTATATAAAGTACAATGAAAAATCAGTCCTGTGTTCGCTCTGCTGCTTCAACCGTATTTTCCACCAACATGGCAATAGTCATGGGTCCTACGCCCCCAGGCACAGGTGTAATAGCTGATACTTTTTCAGAGAGAGAGAGTTGATCCCCATCTCCCACTAATTTATATCCTTTTGGTGAATTATCGGTTACACGATTAATGCCTACATCGATAACAATTGCGCCTTCCTTAACATGATCCCCTTTTAAATACCCAAGAGAACCCATGGCAAGTATAATAATATCAGCCTGTTTTGTATAGTTACTTATATTATCCGTACCTGAATGACAAATGGTTGTAGTCCCATTAGAATTTGCTTGTTTTAAACTTGTTAAGATTGAAATGGGCCGGCCAACAATATTACTCCGACCAACCACAACAACATGCTTTCCTGAGATTGTAATATTGTAATGGTGAAAAATTCGCATTATTCCTTTAGGCGTACAGGGAATAAAAATTGGTTTTCCTGCTGCAAGACAACCCAAATTATATGGATGAAAACCATCCACATCCTTTTTGGGATCAATTGCATCAATTATTGCATCTTCGTCTATATGGTTTGGCAGGGGTAGTTGAACCAAAATTCCATGGAATTGGATATTCTTATTCAATTCATATATTTTAGAAAGTAATACTTCTTGAGTAATATCTGATGGATATGTTATCGTATCAGACAAAAGCCCATGGTTTGAAAATTGCCGGGTTTTATTTCGCACATATACTTGAGAAGCGGCATCTTCTCCCACGATAATAACAGCCAAACTGGGAATTATCGATTGGGATTTTAGGGTGGTTATTCGGCCTTTAAGCGCCGCGTATACACTATTACTGACCTCTTTTCCGGATAGAATCTTTGGTTCCATGGTCAGGGGATATAAAAACTATTTTTGAATTGCTTCGTCGACAATTTCAATCAAAGATGATACTTTACCCTCAACATCATTTTTGATTTTTTCGGTTTTTCTTTTGGCAGAAAAGTAATCATCGGAAATATTCATCGCAGCAAGAATAGCCACTTTAGTTGGAACCTGCGGCGTAGACAACTCATCCTGAACCTCCCGCATTTTCATATCCACATATTCCGCTATATTCTTGATATACGTTGCATCGGCAGGTGCCTTAATGGTGTATTCCTGACCGTAAATGGTCACCTTCACGTAATTTTCACTTCCATCCATTGATTCACTCATTTTTTGTTAACGTAATTTAGCGCTGAAAATTTTAGAAACCACTCGTATAATTTCATTTATCACTGAATTTACATCCTTATCTTCAAGTGTTTTACTATTACTCTGAAATCGCAGTTTTAATGCCACTGCTTTTTTATTTTCCCCAACAGATTCATCGCGGAAAATATTATATGGTTCTACTTTTTTTAATATAGATTTTCCATTTTTCTGAATGGTTGAGACGATGTCTCCAACAAGCGTATTCTCTTTAACAACAAAATTCAAATCTCGTTCGACTGCAGGATAATTAACAATAGGAATATACTTTACTGTTTTATCGGTTAAAACTAAAAGCGTATTTAAATTAAATTGGAATCCAAATGATTGACCTATATCTAAATTCATCCCCGAAACAAATTGATGTGAAATATCCCCAAAATATCCAATGATATTTCCCTTTACTTCCACCGAAAAGGCATTTTTAAATCCATACTCATTATCTTTATCGGGTTTAATAAGAATATTCTGAATTTGCAATCTGGATAGAAATGATTCTATTACGCCTTTTAGGGCAAAAAAGGATGCGGAACGTTTCTTCTTATGATGCACGGATTCACCATGGAGTAGTCCATGAATGATTCCTGTTAGTTGTAGTTTTTCAACAATTCCTGCCATTCCAGGGTTTTCTTGCTCAAACACATTTCCCCATTCATATAACATCAAATCGGGTTCACCATTTTTAACATTGAAATCCGCAGTTATCAATAATCCGGGAATTAAACTCGTCCGTAATTGATCCATTTTATCAGATAAAGGATTCATAATCTTTACCGATGGTATATCCAACAAAGATACTTTTCGACTGGATTGTAAGGAATTATTAAATACCTGGGTAAATCCCAGTCCTGTCAAAACAGATGTCATGATTGTTATGCCTTTGTGTGGATCAGGCTCGTGGTTTTCCATAATGCCATTATAATGATATTTGGATGGCACATTATCAAACCCAAATAATCGGATCACTTCTTCAATTAAGTCCACTTCCCGTTCTAAATCTGGGCGCCAGGATGGTGGTGTTGCCGTCCATTTCTTCGACTTTCCTTTTACGGTACAGCCCAATCCTTTTAAAGTGAGAAGAACGAATGAGTCATTGATGTCACAACCGGATAATAAATCCAATTTTTCACGCGTTAGCTCAATGGGTTTTTGTCCAATTTTTTTCGGGTAGGGATCTGCCATACCGGCGACCCAATTTCCTCCTGCCAGCTCTTCTAACAATTGGACCACTCGCCAGAATGCATTTTCTGCCCCATTGGGATCTGCGCCTCGTTCAAATCTCTTAGAGGCATCCGTACTCATTCCAAGTGATTTAGCACCTTTTCTGATGGTCGGTGCATCAAAATAAGCACTCTCAATTAAAACAGTTGTTGTCTCCTTAGTTACAGCACTGTCCAAACCGCCCATCACGCCTGCAATAGCCACCGGTATTTTTCCATTGGTAATCAATAATTGTTCTTGAGATAATTTTCTTTCTATTTCATCAAGCGTTGTTATTTTTTCACCTTTTTTCCCACGACGAATGAGAACCGTCTTTGAACCGAATTTATCGTAATCGAACATGTGGCTCGGGTGACCCATTTCCATCATGACAAAATTTGAAATATCTACAATATTATTAATACTTCGCTGATCGATAGATTCTAATCGATTTTTCAGCCAATCAGGAGATGGTCCTACTTTTACATTTTTGACGATACCTGCTATATAGCGAGGGCATTCATCTATATTCTCAAATTCAACCGATATCCAATCTTCAACTTCACTTTTAGTGAATGGGCGGGGTTGATAGTCGGGAGAACGTAATGGGGAGGATATTTTAACAGAAATATCCCGTGCCACACCTAAATGTGAAAAACAATCGGGGCGATTTGGGGTGATATCCAATTCAATTGATGGAGCATTTTCTTGAATATATTGAACGAATGAGGATCCAACTTTGGCATAAACATTTAAAACCATAATACCATCATGTTCATCTGAAATCCCCAATTCACTTTCAGAACAAATCATCCCTTTACTTACTTCGCCTCTGATTTTAGCTTTTCCAATTTTGAAGTCTCCTGGGAGGACGGATCCCACAGGTGCAAAAGCAATTTTTTGTCCCGTATCTACATTGGGTGCGCCACAAACAACAGGTAATATGTTATTTCCATCAAATACCTGACATAGGCTCAGTTTATCCGCATTAGGATGCTTGATCTTTTCTTTGACCTCTCCAATAATAATATCGTTCAAATTAGCCGCATCCAAGCCTTGTTCCGCCTCAAGACCCAGCATGGTTAATATATCAGCGGTTTTTTCCGTACTGGATGGCACATCAACAAATTCTTTTAACCAATCAATGGAGATACGCATTAAAACTGCTCCAAAAACCGCATATCGCCTTGGTATAATAAACGTATATCGTCGATACCATATTTCAACATACAGATTCTTTCAATACCCATACCAAAAGCAAAACCATGCCAAATATTTGGATCAATATCTACAGATTTAAATACCTCTGGATCTACCATACCGCAACCAAGTATTTCCAACCATTGTCCACGTTTTTCACTCCAAATATCCACTTCTGCACTGGGTTCAGTAAACGGAAAAAAACTGGGGCGAAATCTCATTTTTGTATCAGCGCCAAACATCCGTTTAACAAAATATTCCAATATTCCCTTTTGATCAGCAAAGGAAACATTTTTATCCACATAAAGGCCTTCTACTTGATGGAAAAGGCAATAGCTCTTAAAGCTAATTGCTTCATTGCGATACACACGTCCTGGGATAATATAACGAAGGGGTGGATCTTTTTCCTCCATTAAATGGATTTGTACATTAGACGTATGGGTGCGTAATACGGTTTCGGAATCAATAAAAAATGTGTCCTGCATATCTCTTGCAGGATGTTCAGGGGGAAAATTCAACCCACCAAAATTATGAAAATCATCATCAATTTCAGGACCATATGCCACGGAAAAACCAATATTCATGAAAATAGATTTTATATCGTCCATTGTTTGCTGCAGGGGGTGAACATGTCCCACGGGAAATGTTAATCCCGGTAAAGAATAATCTGATTCACCGTAAGATTTTTCTCGAGATTTGGATGAACCCGTTTGGGAGTTAAAAACAGAACTGATTTCCTGTTTTATTTCGTTTAATAATTTGCCTGCTATTGGGCGTTCTTTGTCAGACACATCTTTCATTATAGAAAAAAGTCCGGCGACCAGGCCTTTTCGACCCAGATATTTTATACGTAATGCTTCTACAGTCTGGTCATCAGTAGGGAAAGGATCAGAATCGGTCCGAAAATTATTTCGGACCGATTCAATTGATTCCTTTATATTCATCAGCTAGCGATGGCTTTAGCCAATTCGGCAAAAGTATTGGGCTCATTCATAGCCATATGGGCTAGTACCTTACGGTCGAGTTCAATTCCTTTTCCTTTTAATCCAGCGATGAATTGTGAATAGGACAAGCCGTGTTGCCGCGCAGCTGCATTAATACGAATAATCCACAGACGTCTAAACTGACGTTTTCTCTGTCTCCTATCACGATATGCATACAGTCCTGCCTTCTCAACTGCCTCTTTAGCAGTTTTGAAGTTGCGGCTCCGGGCACCATAGTAGCCCTTGGCCTGCTTCACGATTTTGCGATGTCGTCTGTGCCGAGGCACAGAACTATTTGCTCTAGGCATTTTAGTCTCCTATTCTATTGAGCAATCATCCGACGGACGCGCTTTGTTTCAGATGCATCTACCAAATCCGGTTGACGCATTTTACGTTTTGCACTGTTACTCCGGCGAATGAGCATGTGACTATGGTTTGCTTTGTTTCGTCTTATTTTACCAGTACCTGTCAAACGAAACCGTTTGGCGGCACTGCGTCTTGTTTTCTGCTTTGGCATTAACTATCTCCTATTTACCAGTCAAAATAATTGTCTGACGACGACCTTCCAATTCTCCATGTTTTTCCACAACAGCGATATCGGAAAATAAATCTATTATACGGCCCAACACATCAAGACCTAAATCAAGCCGAGACATTTCACGGCCACGATACATGAGGGTGATTTTAAGTTTACAACCATCTGATATGAACTGCCTTCCCCGGTTAACTTTTGTCAATAAATCGTGATCATCAATTCTTGGACGAACACGCAATTCTTTAATTTTAACAACATGTTGTTTTTTCTTACTGGCCTGGGCTTTTTTCTTTTCCTCATATTTGAGTTTTCCATAATTGAGGATTTTAGCTACCGGCGGCTTCGCATTGGGGGACACTTCGATTAAATCTTGACCCACATCCATTGCTCTCGCAATGGCATCTTCGGTCTTCATTACGCCGAGTTGTTCTCCGGTTTCAGAAATTAAACGCACTTCCTCGGCACGTATTTTTTCGTTTACTCTAATCTTATTAACTTTCGCGATGGGGTAGACTCCTTTGTTTTATTTCAGAAATAATGTTTTTAAGCAGTTGATCTGTTTTGATCACACCCTGATCTCCAATAAATCTACGGCGTGTCGATACAGTATTTTCTTCTGCTTCTTTCTTGCCAACAATCACCATAACAGGAATTTTATTCACTTCTGCCAGGCGAATTTTGGCACCAATTTTTTCAGGACGATCATCCATCTTAACGCGAATGCCTGCTGCTTTAAATTTTGACTGAACTGATCTTGCATAAGTATGTGTTTTTTCCGACACGGGCAATATAATTACTTGGATTGGGGAGAGCCATAATGGAAAATCGCCTCCGTAATGTTCAATGAGAAACCCAATAAATCGTTCATGTGTACTCAAAGGCGCACGGTGAATACATAAAGGAGTTTGCTCACTTCCATTCTCATCTGTATAGGTTAAATTAAACCGTTTTGGTATAGCAAAATCAACCTGATTCGTGGCTAAGGTAAATTCTTTTCCGATTGCGCTCCACACCTGAACATCAATTTTTGGACCATAGAAGGCAGCTTCTCCTGGAATTTCCACAAAATTAATACCGCCATTATTCAGAGCATTCCGAACTACATCTTCGGTTTGATTCCAAAGTTCCGGTTCATCAATATATTTTTTACCTAATGCTGCCGGATCATGGAGGCTCAATCTCATTTCATATTTATCAATTCCAAATATATCGAAATACTCCATATACATCTGGCATACATCCATAAACTCCGCTTCAAAGTCTTCATGGGAACAATATATATGTGCGTCATTCATTTGCATACTTCGAACGCGCATGAGACCAAATAGCTGCCCAGATTTTTCATATCGATAACACGTACCATATTCTGAAATTCTGAAAGGTAAATCCCGATAACTTTTTGGCGATGCATCATAAATTTTGTGGTGGTGAGGACAATTCATTGGTTTAACGTAATATTCAATTCCATCCACATCCATGGCCGGAAACATCGCATCTTTATATAAATCCAGATGGCCGGATTTTTTATATAAATCACCTTTCGTTAAATGAGGCGTACGCACCCGTTGATAACCATGTCGCGTCTCTATATTTTTAGCCAGCGCTTCCAGTTCATCAATAATGATTCCCCCATTGGGAAGCCATAACGGTAAACCGGGACCTACTTCATCATCGAATGTATAAATTTCCAACTCTTTTCCCAGTTTGCGATGATCTCTTTTTTTCGCTTCTTCGAGAAAAATCAAATATTCTTTGAGTTCTTTTTTGGTGGAAAAAACCGTTCCATAAATTCGCTGAAGCATTTTATTTTTTTCATCACCTCGCCAATATGCACCGGAACTACTCAGCAATTTAAAATGTTTTATTTTACCCGTGGATGGCACGTGGGGGCCCCTGCAAAGGTCAATAAAATCGCCTTGACTATAGGCGGAAATATTATCAGCTGAATCAATCTGTTCAATAATTTCAACTTTATAATCTTCACCCATCCCTTTAAATAATTTAATGGCTTCATTTCGCGATAATTTTTGTCTGGAGACTGGGAGGTTTGCTTTCGAAAGTTCCCGCATTTTATTCTCAATCTTTTCAAGATCTTCCGGGGAGAAGGTGCCATCAATGTCAAAATCATAATAAAATCTATTCTCGATGGCTGGGCCAATGGTCACCTGAGATTTTGGCCATAATGATTTTACTGCCTGTGCCATTAAATGTGCAGTGCTGTGGAGGAGAACTTGGTGCCCCTCATCTGAACTGCCTGTATATAAACTTACACTTGCATCAGACGCAATAGAAATATTAGCGTCAGACAATGCACCATTTATAGATGCAGCAACTGTATCTTGGGCTAATCGAGGTCCAATACTCTCGGCTATTTCTAACGGTGTAATTCCCGCAGCATATGACCGAGTCGATTTATCTGGTAAAGTAATTGTGATTTTGCTCATAGAATAAATGTAAGAATCAATTTAAAATATAAAATGGCTGTATGTCGCCATAGGCGAAATAAGTTCCACTTTGGAAGGTCTTAGATATAATAATCGTATCATTATGTATGTTTTGACTGGGCGAAGAATAAGATTTTTTCAAGACTGATAAAAACGGTCTTTTCTTCTGTCGGCATTTTTCCTGATCTGACAGTAATTGCTGACGTATTAACCGTGGGCGATGAGGGATTCGAACCTCCGACCTCTTGCGTGTCGAGCAAGCGCTCTAACCAACTGAGCTAATCGCCCCCAATAAAGCCCGGAAATTTACTATTTTTCTTAAATAGAATGGAAAGCATAAATACAAATTAATTTTCAGTGATTTCTGATGGTATTAATGAAGTTTCATACACCAGTTTATCCGATAAAATATCGAGTGCTACTTTCACAATTTTATCATCCTTTAATGCTTGTTTGACCCTACCCTCTGGTCCGTTCATCAATCCTGCAAATTCTAAAATAATTATCTGTCCAATATCTTCCGACTCTAATGCAATACTTTGCTCTTCCTGGTTTGCGTAAAATTGAGATAAAGTTTCTAACGCCTGATTCGCTTCTGCATTCATGCTGTCCAATGCAGTGATTTTCTCTTTAACCTGCCCCAATTCTTTTTCTCCCGGAAGTTGAATATCATCCTCCTGTTCTTTGATAAATTCATTGAATTTGTCAATAATAGTAAGGTCATCTAATACTTCAGAGAAGGTTTGGTACCGATGTTTGTTCTGCTGAGCAAAGGAATAAAAATAACCCCGCCGCCAATATTGGCTGGAAAGTGCTGCCATGCGTTCAGGTGTAATGGTCGAATCAGGGGTTATACCGCCGTTGCCCAAAACATTCCGACCGCTCATCGTTGTAAAAACAGAATCTTCTTCAGTTTTATTCAGAATATATTTATCATCAATATAATCACGTTTTTGGATAAACCGTCCACTGGGTATATAATACCGGGCGGTAGTGACTTTAATGCTTCTTTTATCATCAATTTCGTATTGAGATTGAACCAGTCCTTTTCCATAGGATTTCTGCCCCAAAATAATTCCCCGATCCAAATCCTGAATGGCACCCGCCACAATTTCACTGGCAGACGCACTACCTTGGTTGATCAGAACAGCAATATTTACGTCATCCGGTATAAGGGGTTTACTTCTGGAATAAAAAGATCGGTTTGAATCTTTGGTCCGCCCCTTTGTCGAGACCAAAGGGCGATCCTTTTGAATGATCATATCCAAAATGGCCACTGCAGAAGAAAGCAAACCGCCCGGATTATCTCTTAAGTCAATGATAATTTCTTTTGAATCCTGATTTAATAGTTGTTGAAAAGCTTTACGCATTTCATTCGGAGTATTCCTTGAAAAACGATTTAATCGAACATAACCGGTCGATGGAGAAAGCATTCCAGAATATGTAATCTCTTTCACTTTAATTGTCGATCGAACCAAATTGAATACAATCGGATCGTCTTCGCTATAACGTTTTATAGTGAGTTTGACTTCAGTTCCTTTTTCACCGCGAATCTTAGACGCGGCTGCATTGAATGTCATTTTTTTTACATCTTCATCATTCACTTTAAGAATAATATCACCACTCATAATGCCGGCTTTTTTGGCCGGACCGCCATCGATTGGCGCTACAACTGACATCGTTTTATTGCGATACCCCAATTGGATACCTACACCGCCATACTTCCCCTTGCTTAAGATATTTATCTGATGTTGTTCATCTTCCACCATGAATACAGTATAAGGGTCTAAATTTTGGGTAATGCTCTGGATACTTGCTTTTGTGAATGCTTCCGGATCTAATTCATCCACATAAGTAGAAAATATTTGATTATATACTTGATTAAAAAGTCGTTGTGATTGGCCGATCTGTCGATATAGGCTTGATTGAGTCACTGCCAGCGAAATTGCACCAGTGAGAATGGCAATTGGGAGGATAAGTCTCAAAAAATATTTTTTCATTCGAACAAATGTCTCCTTCTTAATTCTGTTAAAATTGTTCCGTGGATATTATCAATCGTGTCATGGCCGTCGATCAAAACAATCCTTTCATTGAATTGATTGCACAATTCAAGGTAGGCATTCCGAACCTTCGTTTGCAAATCAATTCCCGCTCGTTCAATCCGATCTCTTTCCTGTTTTTTTCTCCGAGATGCTTCTTCCGGTAAAATATCAACGAAAAATGTGACATGAGGTTCCAATCTATACGTTGCGAATTGATTGAGTTTAATCAGCCAACCCAAATCAATATTTCGCCCTCCACCCTGATAAGCTAGAGTGGAGTCGGTAAATCTGTCGGCAATTACATTTATTCCAGCAGTTAAATTCGGCTGGATGACCTCATGCGTCAATTGAGCACGACTCCCGGTCATAAGAAGTGCTTCCGTTCGGTCACAAATATCTTCTAAATGGCGATGGAGCAATATATCGCGAATTTCTTCAGAAATGGTCGTGCCCCCAGGTTCTCTGACCAATATTGTTTTTTGTCCAGATTGGTTCATGGCATCCATAAGTAATTTGACTTGTGTACTTTTTCCACAACCATCAATTCCTTCAAAAGTAATAAATATCCCTTTAGAAATAGACATTGGGGTCATCCTTTCCAATCATAATCACAAATTCACCTCGGGGTGTTTTTTGTGTAAAATGGGATAGTAATTTTGATACATTTCCTCGAATCATTTCTTCATGCAACTTCGTCAATTCTCGTCCAATTACTGCCGGACGGTCACCCATAAATTCCAAAATATCTTTCAAAGTCCGAACAATGCGCTTTGGGCTTTCATAAAATATAACCGTAGCCTCAATAGCGCTTAATCGGGTCAATTTAGCTTTTCTGCCTTTTTTACGGGGTAAGAAGCCTTCAAATATAAAACGATCTGTAGGTAATCCTGAAGCGGTAAGCGCAGTGATAGATGCGGATGGACCTGGGATGGCTTCTATCCTGCTTCCGGATTCAATAGCAGCGCGGATTAATTTGTATGCGGGATCGCTAATTCCAGGGGTACCCGCATCTGTAACAACAGCTACGTCTTTTCCTGTATTTAAATGATCAATTATCTTTGGAATTCTTGCAAACTTGTTATGTTCATAATAGCTAACTGTTGACGTTGAAATATTATAATGAGTCAGTAATCTTCTCGTTAGTCTTGTATCCTCTGCAGCAATGAGAGAGATTTCTTTTAAAATACGCAACGCTCGAAGGGTAATATCCTCTAAGTTACCAATGGGAGTTGAGACAATGTATAGAACACCAATTTCTGGCATAAGTCTAATTATCGAGACAATGCACGATTAATCATAGCAAGTCCCTGATCTATTTCTGATTTAGAAATATTTAGATGTGGACGAAACCTTATTGATGTATATCCACATCCAAGCATCACTGCGCCTTCTTCTGCAATTAAACCAAGCATTTTATCTCTTTCATTAGGGCTTGGCAAATCAAAGGCACCAAACAACCCGCGGTTACGTGCATTGGATACAATGGCATTATGATTGGCCTGGAGTGATTCTAATCCCTGTCTTAAATAGGCACCATTTTCCATCACCTGATCGATGAGATTTTCCTGTTCAATAATTTCCAAATACAAGGTGAATCGAACCATATCAACCAGGTTCCCTCCCCATGTTGAATTAATCCTACTGGATTCTTTAAAAACATGTCCGTCTACCTCATCCAGCCTGGCACCAGCAAACATACCGCATACCTGGGTCTTTTTACCAAAACTGATGATATCTGGACGACAATCTTTACCATAATGCTGGTGAGCCCACATTTTTCCTGTAAGGCCAACCCCCGTTTGGACTTCATCATAAATGAGTAAAAATTCATGTTCATCTGCCAATTTTCTTAGTTTTCTGAAAAAGGATTCACGAAAATGATTATCTCCACCCTCCCCTTGAATGGGCTCAATAATCAATCCTGCAATTTCATCAGGAAATTGTTTTATCGCCGATTTTATTTCCTCGATTGCCTTTGTCTCTTCCCTTTTAACATCGATTATGACCATATCAGTTAAAGGAAATGATAATTTTGGATTATGAATCCGCGGCCAATCAAACCTCGGGAAATATTCCGTTTTACGTTTATCAGGAGAATCAGTGAGACTAAGGGTGTATCCGGTTCTGCCATGAAAACATTCTTTAAAATGAAGAATTTTTGATCCGCCTTCTCTTTTACCATTTGCTAAATTTTTACGCACTTTCCAGTCAAATGCCGCTTTGAGCGCATTTTCTACAGCCAACCCTCCCCCTTCAATGTAAAATGCATATGGTAAATAATCTGGTTGCGCTAACCGTCCCATGGTGTCCACAAATTCGGCCATTTCTAATGAATAGATATCTGAATTAGTTGGTTTATTCATGGCTGCATTCATAAGCCGATCTTTATTCTTAATGAGATACGGGTGATTATATCCAACCGACATCGATGCGAACATGGAAAATAGATCCAAGTATTCCTTTCCATCGCGGCCATCCGCTAACCATGATCCGTGACTTTTATTCAAGTCAATGACATAATCCATTCCATCGGCTAACATGTATTGACCGATATTTTCTTTTACATTTACTGCTGAAATATTTGACATTAATTAATCTCTATTCGTTGTTATTGTAGGTGATATATTATTCACTTAAATCAAAACTTATCCCTTGGGCCAATGGAAGCTCTGAACTCCAGTTCAAAGTATTAGTCTGTCTTCTCATATATTGTTTCCACGCATCGGAACCGGATTCCCGGCCACCGCCCGTTTCTTTTTCTCCACCAAATGCACCACCAATTTCTGCACCGGATGTGCCGATATTAATATTGGCGATTCCACAATCACTACCTCGATGAGATAAAAAATATTCCGCATGACTCACATTAGAGGTAAACATGGATGAAGAAAGTCCTTGAGGAACATCATTATGCAATTCCACTGCTTCTTCGATGGTATTAAATGGAATGACATACAGTATGGGAGCAAATGTTTCTTTTTGAACGATTTCCCAATCATTTTTTGCTTTTACAATTACTGGCGTCACAAAATGCCCTTTTCCCTCTAATTGGGTACCACCGCACAACACTACTCCCCCTGCATCCTTTACTGCTTCAATAGCATTCATATAATCAGTAACAGCCTTTCCATTAACCAATGGACCCATCAACGTACCATCATCGAGAGGATCACCGATTCTCACTTGTTTATAGGCGTTGAGCAATTGGTTTATAAAATCCTCTTGAATATTTTTCTGAATAAGAACTCGCCTTGTGGAAGTACATCGCTGACCTGCTGTGCCGACTGCGCCAAAAGCCACAGCCGGAATAGCCAAATCTAAATTTGCTGTTTCATCAATGATGATTGCATTATTTCCCCCTAATTCTAATATGGTTTTCCCAAAACGGGTGGAAACGACCGAACTCACATGGCGGCCCATGGCGGTCGAGCCCGTGAAAGAAATCAGAGGTAAACGACCATCATGTAACATTTTTTCTCCTACGATTGATCCGTGGCCGATTACGGTTGAAAAAATTCCAGAATACCCATTTTTCTCCATGACCGTATTACAGATATTTTGCACAGCAATAGCACATAATGGCGCGGTTGAAGACGGTTTCCAAATCGTCGTGTCCCCGCAAATCGCTGCAATAAATGCATTCCATGCCCAAACGGCTACGGGAAAATTAAATGCAGAAATAACACCAATTGCGCCTAAGGGATGCCATTGCTCATACATTCGATGATCCGGACGTTCTGAATGCATAGTTTTACCATACAGCATGCGAGATTGGCCCACAGCAAAATCTGCTATATCAATCATTTCCTGAACTTCACCATCACCTTCCATTTTAATTTTACCCATCTCCATGGCAACCAAGCTACCCAACACATCCTTCTTTTCCCGAAGGGCATCTCCCATTTTGCGCACAAGTTGTCCTCTAATGGGTGCCGGTACTTTTCGAAATTCATTAAAAGCTGCCACCGATTCCTTGACAATTTGTTCATAATCATTTTCTGTGGCTTGATATATACTTGCAATCACTTCGCCAGTGGAAGGATTAATAGATTCCAAAAGGCCGCCATCTTGAGATGAAGACCATTTTTTGGTACCAGAACAGGCACCATAATTCACATTATTTATCCCCAACTCTTTTAATATCGAATTCATTTATGATTTTCCTTTAAGTGCGTAACTCTATGAATTAATTGATACTATAAACCGACCAGGATGTTTTGATAATTAATTGCTGAAAAGTAGCCTGCAAATGTACATTTTCATATTCTGATTTGGAAGTATTGTTCACCAAATAATTTATAAATATGAAACAAATATGAAAATAAGTGGGCTTGTAAAGATTAAGGAGTCAAATCGATCTAAAACGCCACCGTGCCCTAATAATAATTTTCCCGAATCCTTTACGCCTGCATCCCGTTTGAACATAGATTCAACAAAATCACCTAACTGGCCGCACACACCCACAATAAAGGTGAGAATCAATATACTGGGTAAATTCAATTCATACTGAATGAACCCATACAAATTCATTAAATAAAATGAAGTAAATGATCCGACGACCCCACCAACAAAACCAACGATCGTTTTTTTAGGACTAATGCGCTCAATCAACTTTTTCTTTCCCCAAAGGATTCCAAATATATAGGCACAAGAATCACATATCCATACGGTGAATATCATGGCCATTGTAAACTGAGCACCGTTCAGTGAATCCCAATTTCTTAAGGCAATCATGGTTCCCAGGAGCCCAGCGATGTATGTGACGCCGGCAAAAGTTGTGGTTATATTTTCAAGAGGATGAGGTTTTCCACTAAACATTTCCATCAACAATGCCAAAACAACCAACATGGTAATCCCTGCAATCGTATTGGTGAGATGGGAAAGTGGAAATTCGATATAAAAAAAGCAAATCGTCAAGGCCATGAGCATACCAATTACGATATTTGGCCGGACGCCTATTTTTTGTTTAAATCCATAAAATTCGTAAAGGCAAAGGAATATAACCAAACTGACAAAACCTGCAAAAATAATACCGCCTGTGATCAACAGGTAAGTAATTAAAGGAATCCCGATTATAGTGACGGGAAGGCGTGTCCAGAAAGTACTTTTCATGTTCAAACTAATACTTCTATTTCTTTTGGAATCATTGTTACCCTAATGGGTGTACTTCCAAGCATTTCACCATCAATATTTAATGTATTACGATCTTCCGGTTTGATAGAAAATTCACTCACTTGGCGGTAATCTACTGCCGGATCACCAATGTGCTTCCCGCTAAATAGTTTCGGGAATAGGCGTAATAATTTCATACGGCCTACTTTACGTACGATAAGGAGGTCAATTAATCCGTCATCCAACCGCGCCAATGGAGCCATCTGCATCCCTTTCCCCGTATGTATTGTGTTACACCCAATTACAAAGCCAAAATCAGCCCCAATAATATTTCCATCAATTTCAATTCGGGCAAATCGAATTCGATGACGGATGACTTCAATGATCGCTGCTACATTATAACGTTGTCCGCCCATCCATCGTAATTTTTCTGCCAGGTTATTTGCGTCGGTGGGAATTCCCCATCCTACAATATTGAAACCATAATAGATTGTCCCATCAGCTTCACATCGAAAAATATCAATTGATCTTCGGCGGTCAGTAACAATTCGCTTTGCAGCATTCACCGGATCCAGACAATCCATATCATGCATAAATGAATTCCCCGTTCCCCCTGTAATCAATCCGATGGGTAACTTCCGGTCATCTGTACGGGTCATCATTCCATTAATTACCTCGTGCATGGTGCCGTCTCCTCCAATACAGCAAAACCCATCATAACTATCATAATCCATTTCCCGGGCTAAATCCCGTGCATGTCCCGCATATTCAGTTTCTATTATTTTTACGGTATCATTGGTAGATTCAAAAACTGGCAACACCTTTTCAAGAATGGCTAACCCTTTTTTTGTTCCTCCATGGGGATTGACTGTGATTATGTATTTTGACATTATTTTTTTTCTAATTATTTCAATATAGATAGCTTCATACTCGCAAGCATAAAAAGTCAGATCAGTCTCGATGTTTCATATATTTATTATCACCGAGTTCGATCACCTCAATTTTGACTTTTGTCGTTCCATTATTAATAAATCCCAATTTTTTCGCAGCACCATAAGAACAATCTAATATGCGACCTTTAACATAGGGCCCCCGATCATTAATCCGTAAAATAAGAGATTTATTGTTATCTAAGTTCGTCACACGGACAATGGTATTCAAAGGAAGAGTTTTATGGGCTGCCGTAAGGCCATACATATCATAAATCTCTCCATTCGCGGTCAATTTCCCATGGAAATCTTCTGCATAAAATGAACTGACTCCTGTTATTACTCTCCTATACTTTCCCTTTGATACGGTTTTCAAGGCCGGAGGTTTTTGCTTAGTCGTTCGTGATGTAACAGGTCCTGTGCGATACCGGGGAGAATTGGCGCATCCGCTGATAAAGGTAAAATAAATGATTAAAACTATAATTTTTACCATGAATTATGAATGGGTTTGAACCGATCCAATTAAATCTGCCGCTACATTTCGGTTGGATTCATTTAAAATATTTTTGAGAGAATCAATTGTATTTTCTGAAATACCAGGATCCCTGAAATTGGCTGTACCCACTTGAACTGCCGTGGCGCCGGCTAACATATATTCTACCGCATCCTCCCCGGAGACTATCCCTCCAATTCCAATAATGGGGATAGACAGTTGTTTATACAGTTTATGAACAGCAGCCAACCCTATCGGTTTGATGGCTGGCCCTGATAAACCGCCGTAAGTCGTAAAAATATCACTCATACCCGTTTTAGCATTAATACTCATCCCAACCACCGTATTTATCGCTGAAACGGCGTCTGCACCAGCATTTTCTGCGCTCATCCCAATCGAGACAATATCTGATACATTTGGACTTAGTTTCATTATTATCAATCGTTCGGTGATCCCTCGTAAGGTTTCGGTCAATTTAGCTGTCATTTCGCAATCAACACCGAACTCCATTCCACCTTTTTTTACATTTGGACAGGAGATATTTATTTCATACCCCGCTATAACAGATGATACAGATTCCACCATTTCCATTATTTCTACATATTCCCGAATATCTGTCCCTGCGATATTCATAATTATTTTAGTGGAAAGTCCTTCATAAATGTGCAGTAAATCCTTTATATATTTTTCAACACCAATGTTGGCAAGTCCAATTGAATTAATCATGCCCGACGCCGTTTCAACAATCCGAGGAGGCGGGTTACCTTCACGCGGCTGTCGGGTAATTGATTTTGTAACAATCGCACCCAATTGGTTCACATCTACTAATTCCGGCGCTTCCGTCCCATAGCCAAATGTACCTGAAGCTACCCATATTGGATTTTCAAATAATGTATTGCCGATGTGTATGTTCAGGTTACCCAAAGTTGATTTCCGTTGCATTATAGACGGGTCCATCCATACATACTAATGAATATTTTTCATGATAGCTATGGCTTTGAATTTTAGAAATATTTCGTTGAATCACACACCCCTGACAAAACCCAACACCGCAACCCATATAGCTCTCAACCGATAACTGTGCTTGAATATCATTATTGACTGCAAATTCCTTTAAAGCACGTAACATGGGCTCAGGTCCACAGGCAAATATAAATGCATTTTTATTAATTTTCACTAATCGTTCCAACGGCACCATCACTGTCCCTTCTTCACCCATGGAACCATCATTGGTAGTGAGATAAATATTTTTTACAGGGTCATGTCTGATGAAATGTTCATTTCCGGATCTTGCGCCTATAATCATTGTATATAAAATTTTATTATTATCGCACGCCTGTTTCAAATTTAAAATAGGTGCCAAACCAACACCGCCTCCAATTAAAATCGGATATGAACCATTATCCCATTTGGAAAATATATTCCCTAATGGTCCCAATAATTCTAATGTTTCACCGGATTTTTTTTGGGTTAATTCCCGGGTCATATTTCCAAAAATTTTGTAAATGATTGAAACGCAGCCGTCTTCAGAAGATGCAATACTCATTGGACGTCGTAGAGGATGATTCCAGTCATCCACAGTCAAAATATTAATAAACTGACCTGACCCCATATATTCACGGGCAATGTTTGGCGCCTCAAATTGCATTTCCCATATTTGATGTGCCAATTGTCTATTTGACTTTATTCGTGCACGCTCAATTATCATCTAAAGCTGTCGTATCTGCGAGAATTTTATTTAAAAATACAAAACGTTTTTCAGAAGGAAGGGCTTGATCTGATTCTCCATGATATTTCAGAATCCAATCGTAATATTTCATTGCACTGTCTGGCTGTACTAAATAATAATCATATTGATAAGCTAAAAAATAGGCAGCCTTTACACTGGATTCAGAAACAGTATCTTCAGAAATAATTTCTCTATAATTGTCCAATGCTAAAACAGGATTAGTTAACCATGCTTTTTCCGCAATTACCAATTGTTTATCAGAAGTGGTTATAAGTGGGTTGTAGGTATCATCCGCATTAATAATTGCCAAAGCATAATCAGTCTTTGGAAATTCGTTTATAATACGGTGTTTTATTTCTGCTGTACCAACTGTATCACCTTGAGCATCTAAAACGATTGATTTTGCATATAACGCTTTTGGAAATAATTTCGATTGATCTGCAAATTGTATTAATAAATCCAAATAGACTAAACCAGAATCGCTTCTATTAAAATGAAATGATTCTAATTCATTCAAACTATAAAGAATTTTGGACAATTCATTTTGTTCTGTCGCAGAAAAACGAAAATCAGCAATTGTATCTGAAACAATAATTCGGCTTTCCCAAGGGATAAAATCCAGTTTGGATTCTGTATAGGCAGCAATCTCCTTTATGCGCATTTGAGCTGGTTGACGATAAAGGGATTTCCTATTTTCCCTTTCCACTGATTTAAAATGCTTTAAAGCAGTATCTAAATTCCAATCTTGAGAAATGGAATAATTACCTAACAAATAAAATGCTTCTGCAGAGGCCTCAGTCTTCGGATAATCCTGCACAATGGACTTTAATCTATTAATCGATTCTGGCAACATATTTTGTTGTTGATATAATTTGGCCAATTCCAATTCAAGGCTTGGAAATATTGATATATAATCTTCATTCAATAGCATATTTTTTATCGTATTCCCGGCAAGATCAAAATCACCTTTCAAGCGATAGATTTGTACAGTTTTTAAATGGCCTTCCTGAATTTGTTTCTTTGATTGGGAATTTTTAATCACCTGTTTATATGCAGAAATGGCCCGATTATAATCTTTGTCCTCAAATGACAATGAAGCAATGCGATAATAAATTTGTCCTTTTTCATTGGGTATTTGGATAATTTCAGCTCCCTTTTCCAAGTAATCCATTGATTCCATTTTCATACCTTGCTCAAAATATATTTCAGCAATAGATAAATACACTTTGGCTTTCATATCTGAATTAAGCCCATATTGAATTAAATCATTAAGCCCATTAATTGCTGGCTGAGGTTTCCCTTGTTTCCATTTTATCATGGAAGTCCAATAAGTCACCTCAATATAGACCAAGTCTCCAAATTCATTTTCCATATCATCCAATGTGATATAGGCTTGCTGAAGTTCTCCTAAATAATAATGAGATTGTATTATAAGAAGTAATGCTTTTTTCCTCCATTTAAATTCCGGATAAGTATCGATGATCATTTGTGATTTATCAACAACTTTTTTATAGTCGTTTATGGCAGATTGAGGGAGAATATCTCCACGATTTTCCAAACGATTCTTTTCCGCTTTATTGAAATACTCCTCCGCATTATAAAACGTATTAAAGTATGGTTTAAGATTGGCGCAGGATATAAATAGAATCGCTACATATAATAGAAATGGCCGATGGCTTGTGTAAATACGAATTTTGTTCATTATATTAGTGCAGAAGTTCCTTCATTTTAATCAATAATTGAAAATAATTTATTATATGTCGAATAAATGGATAATCCTTATTTTGACCCTATTAAACACCCTTGCTGCACAAACAAGTACTTTCGACGAAAACCCCGGTTATATCAACATCGGTGCAGATACAATTGGTGTACCCATTTACATTGATGGGTCTTTAATTGGGCATACACCTTTGGGGAATCCCATTCCAGTTTTGCCCGGAATTCACCATATCACACATCACCCACCATCCATTCAAGATCCTTTTATACAATATGGACAGACAAAAGATGTTAAACAGATTTATGTTATGGGTGGAGATACGGTAACTGTTCATCTAAAAACATATTTATTAGCTCAACAATTATCGCAGATTAAAAAAGAATATCATTTAAAAAATTATATAGGTATCAGCATGAGCTTTTTATTGCTTTGGCAATTATGGATTATAGCAAATTAATATTTGAAAGAAGGCTGTGCTTAATCATTTGATGAAAGAATTATTGTCATGAACCCATTCATATCTAAATTCCTTTATGGAAAATAATCAAAATACAGAACATTCAGTTAAATTTCGCCCAGATTACACATGGCCTGAATACAACGCTGAAAGGGATTGTCCTAAATGTGAAAAACCAATGCAGCTACAGAAAAACCTTAGAGATTATTATGGAAAACCATGGTGGTGCCACTTTTGTCAATGGCAATTTTCTGAAGAAGATTTTCCTGAATGATAATGTGCTTAGGCGGTGAATAATTCCGAGTTATCGGAAATAATATCATCCACAACCCATCTTACAAGTACGTAGTCATCCAATAATCCAATTTGGGGTGAGCTGTCCAAAATTTCATCATATTCTTCCAAAAAATATTCAAGTGCAAAAACAATTCGTTTTTTCAAACTGTGATTTAATTCGGGTAAATCTCGAAGAATACTTACTAATTTGGAAATATCGGTTACTAAGATTATTTGATAATCGAGTAGGGATGGATGAGATACAAGTTTTTCAATCTTTTGAGGTATTTCTTTTAATACCATGGGAATGTCATTCAGGTCAATTTCTGAAATCCGTTCTTCGTACCGGCCCTTATCTTCTTGGGTGAGTTGAAATTCGTCTGATGATTTCATCGGCGACAATTTAGATAATATAAAGAGGAAACATTCACAATGAATGCAGAAGAAACTATTAAAAATAAATTGTCAGAATATTTAGATCTGATTCATTTTGATATTCGAGATAAAACGGGTAAACATATTCATCATCGAAGTTTTGATGGCGGTCTCCATTTATCTATTACATTGGTTTCCGATGGATTCAAAGATATGCCACTATTAGACCGGCATCAGTTGGTTTACAAAGCATTGAGGAATTTAATTAAAAATGAAATTCATGCTCTAAGTATGAAAACCTATTCTGCCGAAGAATGGAAACAACAATGCTAATCTGATTTCAACATAGCTTCCCGCTTCGCTTTAAACTCCGTTCCTTCACTCCATTGCGGCCATTCATTATGTTGACTAATGGCATACCCAACTCTAAACAAAATTCGAGCATCCTCCACCATTCCTGAAAAATCCCAATCCTCTTTAATTTCATCAGAGACCGCATGATAATGAATGTTTGTGTACTCGTCCTTTTTCTTGTGACCATAGTCCTTCCCTTTTCCAACAACATCTAAACCCCCGTCTACATAGAGTGCCGGAACACCTTGTTTCGCAAAAGCAAAATGATCCGAACGATAATAAAATCCTTTTTCCGGTTCCGCATCAGGAATGAGATATTTGCCATCTTGTGCAGCGGCATATTCTAAAACCAAATCCAATTCTGAATTTCCTTTCCCCACCACAATCAAATCTTTAGTTTTTCCATAGTTGTTTCCCATGGCATCGATATTCATCACCGCAACCGTTTTTTCTAGTGGAATAAGGGGATTAATACTATAATAGGTTGCACCCAATAATCCCTGTTCTTCTGCAGTAACGGCCAGGAATAGAATACTCCTTTTAGACCCTTCAGACAGGTTAGAAAAGGCCTCTGCCACGGCCATAATTGTCCCTGTCCCTGAGGCATTATCATTTGCGCCATTATAAATTTGATCTCCCTCTAATTTTGTGTTTTTCCCCAAATGATCCCAGTGAGACGTATAAATAATATATTCATCCTTTAATTCAGGATCGGTCCCTTCATATTTGGCCACAATATTATTAGAATCAAATCTCCGTACGGAATTGGTCATTTTGCTCGTAAATGTAGCTTTTAGCGCTACAGCTTTAAAATCTGGACGAACGGCAGCTGCCTTTAATTCTTGATAATTCATCCCGCTCATTTGAAATAATTTTTCTACAGATGACAGTGGAATCCATCCTTGGAATGCCAAAGGTGTTACATTGGGATTTTCAATCATGAGTTGTTCACCGTCATATCCGCCCTGCAGGACAGCAAATGGATATCCTGCGGGCTGCGTCTCATGAACGACCAACACACCCGCAGCTCCTTGCCTTAGCCCTTCTTCAAACTTATAGGACCAACGGCCATAGTAAGTCATGGCTTTGCCACCAAACATAGAATCATCCATTTCTCCGTTTTTCATGATTGGAGGATCGCTTACAAGGACAACAATCACTTTCCCTTTCACATCAATTCCTTCAAAATCATTCCACCCATACTCAGGCGCATTGACTCCATAACCGCAATATACCAATTCAGTTTTCTTGATGTTAACGAATTCTTTGGTTTGATATGAATTACCAACAATATCAATTCCAACTTTCATCACCCATCTCTCATCGTCGGTCAAAAATTGTGCTTTGTACTCAGAAATCACACCAGTCATGGTGGCTTTTTGAATCCATTTACCATCAGGGTTACCCGGTTTTAATCCCAATTTCTCATATGTTTCGGATAAATATTCTACCGTCAATTCTTCCCCTATTGTACCGGGAAACCGTCCTTCAAATTTATCCGATGCCAAGGTAGAAATATGCTGACGTAATCGTTCTGCAGTAATGGATTTCTGCGCATTGAGTGCATCATTTGAATGGATATATTTATTCCAGCCAACCAGTGGTTTTTCACATCCTTGAAGAATAAATAACAGTAGCAGTAATGGTTTTAATCTTTTGAATGACATGGATTCTCCTTTTAAAATATTTTTTTATAATGGTTTAAATATGGATTAATCGATCGAATGATCAACAAGTAATTTCGAATTACCAAAGGATTGATACAAGATTGACGTTATAAAAGTGAAAACAATAATTTTCTGTGCGATTACATTGAATATTAAGGAAAAATCAGATATTTTTGGGTTCGGTGCAAATTCCAATACCAATACGTACAAAAATGTAAGAATCGCAAAAATAAAATATCCCATTGCAAATATATTTTCAAAGCGGTTATCTTTATAAAGAACAACAGATAACAAAATACCGGCCAGTAAAAAGGACCGGAAAGCCCAATTGACGAAAACAATATGGTAATCAAGAAATAGATTATGGGGCGTCAAGCCAACGCCAATAAAACAAAGGGCACCGATTATTCCTGCAAAGGATCCCACCTTTGCTAAAATATGGATAATCGTATTTTGATTAAATAACTTCGTAAAATAAAAGAAGTATGCAGCGAATGACCATCCGCACACAATCAAACTTAGATTAAACATCATTGCTGAAATTATATTTTCAGTCGTGAATATCCCTAAATCACTAAAGAAGTTTCTCGTAAATGAATACCCTATACTTTCAGGATTATTTATCGTGCCCCCCGCATACATAATCATCGCTAATATAAAAAATATGACAAATAGAATGCATGCAACACGAGGCAGTTTAATGAGGAATAAATGTTGGTGGCGCATTAAAATGTATATTTTTTCTGGGGCATAGATCCTTTATGAATCAATTATAAAAGGAGCCTCATTACGCTGAGGCTCCTTTATTTATGCGGAGGGGGTGGGATTCGAACCCACGTTAGGATATTTCACCTAAAACACCTTAGCAGGGTGCCGCCTTAAGCCGCTCGGCCACCCCTCCAAATTGGGTTGATTTATTTAAAATATACCCCTGAAATTTAGGGTAAAATAGTCTGTATTTACCCCAAAATGTGAAATAAAAAACCGGACCCGTTGCGGACCTAACCCCTTAACAGACAAAAGATTAAGTATGCGGATGAGTGAATTATGTTTCATCTAAACGAATTGATATTACCCGAACTAATCCCGTTAATCCTTTACCCGTCACTGCTGAAATCTCCATAGTGTATTCTGGAATACCATCCCATTTTGATTGATCAATGTCTCCAATAATATCTTCTTTGGTGCGGACCAACAAAATGGGTTTCATCATGAGTGCTTTATTAAAAGTTTTTAACTCATTTTTGAGGGAATTAAATGCAGCAGCCGGTTCAGGTTCTGTCCCATCAATTAAAAAAAGTAGCACGCGGTTTCTTTCTATATGACGTAAAAACTGATGCCCCAATCCTTTTCCTTCACTTGCCCCTTCTATGAGTCCCGGAATATCAGCCATAAGAAATGATTTATATTCACCAGATTTTACGATCCCTAAGTGGGGTTCCAGCGTTGTAAAAGGATAATCAGCAATTTTTGGTTTTGCTTTTGACAAAACGGATAACAATGTTGATTTACCTGCATTCGGATATCCAACCAAACCCACATCAGCTAATATTTTTAGTTCAAATTCAAAATGACCAAATTCGCCGGGTAAACCAGGTTGCGCATATCTCGGTGTTTGTTTTGTTGAGGATTTAAAATTGACATTTCCCCTTCCCCCTTTCCCACCATTGCAAATAACTATAGATTGTTTTGGTTCAACAAGATCTGCAACAATTTCATTGGATTCAACATCTTTAATGATTGTTCCTACAGGAACTCTTATCTGGATATCTTCTCCGTTCTTTCCTGATTTTAGTCCGGAAGAACCGGGGGCTCCATTTTTTGCATTATAAACTTTGGCATAACGGACATCTTGTAGCGTATGTAGGTTAGTGTCAGCTATTGTAGCAATATTCCCGCCACACCCGCCATTTCCACCATCAGGGCCCCCTTTTGAAATATACTTTTCCCTACGGAATGACACACATCCTTTACCACCATTCCCGGCTTTTAGTTCTACTTTGGTATAATCAATAAACATTTGTAAACATATTTCTGGTAATAAAAAAGGCGCGCAATAATATTACACACCTTTTCTTTTTAAATACCTTCTCCATAAAATTACATATTGGCGATAATTGTTTCACCAAAACCTGAACAGGATACTTTCGTTGCCCCATCCATTAATCTATGAAAATCATACGTAACTGTTTTTGCTTCAATCGATTTTTGAATTCCACGCGTGATTAATTCGGCAGCTTCAAACCAACCCAAATAGTCGAACATCATGACTCCGGATAAAATAACCGATGAAGGATTCACCATATCTTTTCCAGCATATTTCGGTGCAGTCCCATGGGTAGCTTCAAAAATAGCATGACCCGTCATATAGTTTATATTCGCACCAGGTGCAATACCGATTCCGCCCACAATGGCGGCCAATGCATCTGATATATAATCCCCATTGAGGTTAAGCGTTGTAATCACATCGTATTCCTCTGGACGCAATAAAATTTGCTGCAAAAATGCATCTGCAATCACATCTTTTATTATCAATTGTTTCCCATTGTTATCGATTACTTGCCAGGGACCTCTTTCATAATCAACTGCACCATAATCACGTTTAACTAGATCATACCCCCATTCTTTAAACTTTCCTTCTGTGAATTTCATAATATTGCCTTTATGAACGATGGTAACGCTCTCCCTTTTTTGGGAAATTGCGAAATCCACAGCTGCTTTTACAATTCGTTCTGTACCTTCAATCGAGACAGGCTTGATTCCAATGGAAACTGTGTTGGGAAAGCGAATATTTGTTACGCCCATTTCATCTTTTAAAAATGTTTTAATCTTTTCCACATCCTCCGTCCCATGCATCCATTCAATTCCAGCATAAATATCTTCCGTATTTTCACGAAAAATAATCATATCCACAAGGCCCGGATCTTTAACGGGCGAAGGGACACCATCAAACCATTTAACGGGACGAACGCAGGCATACAAATCAAGGATTTGCCTCAAAGCCACATTTAAGGATCGGAAACCACCACCAACCGGTGTGGTCAATGGCCCTTTGATTGCAATTAGATGTTCTTTCAAAACGTCGATAGTTTCATCAGGAAGCCATGACTCAACAAGATCATTTGCTTTTTCACCAGCATAAACTTCCTTCCATGCAATAGCCCTCTCACCGTTATAAGCTTTTTCAATAGCTGCATCAAATACAGCTTGAGCTGCTTTCCATATGTCTGGGCCAATTCCATCCCCTTCGATAAACGGAATGATAGGAGAATTTGGTACCCTTAATTGACCATCCATAAATAATATTTTTTCACCTTGAATCGCAACATTCATGATTTTGTACTTTCTTTTACAGTTTTCTTCTTTTCTGTTTTCGTTGGCTTTTCTGTTTCTTTATCATTTGAATTCTTTTTAGCATAATCAGTGAGATAAAACCCACTCCCTTTAAAAATGAGACCTGAACCGCCACTAACCAATCGACGTATTTTTCCAGTACATTCAGGACATTTTTTTAATGGTAGATCAGACATTGCCTGAAAGTATTCAAACATATGGTCACAATTTTCACATTTGTAATCGTAAGTAGGCATTTGGTTTGTTTTGTCCTAAAAAACAGGTTTAGAATTTACAAAAAACCGAGAATTAGTATTGTCGGTAAAGTTACAAAAAGAAAATAAAATTATTATTGAGAATATTTCTCGTTCAATTTTGCCATAACATTCAACGGGACAAATTTTGATATATTGCCTTTGAGACGTGCCACATCTTTAACAACAGTTGAATTAATATGAATGAAATTTTCTGAGGTTACCATCAGCAGTGTTGAAACATCAGAATTTAAATGATGATTCATTGTGGCCATTTGAAATTCAAATTCAAAATCGGATACATGGCGAAGACCTCGAATCAATGCCACTGCATTTTTTTCTCGGGCAAAATCAGCCACTAGTCCATCAATTGAATATGCTTCAACATTTGAAAGGTGAGTTGTGGCGCCCAATACTAGATCAATTCGTTCCTTTGCTGTAAACAATGGATTCTTTTCTGAATTCACTGCAATTGCGAATATTACCTTATCAAATAATACTGATGCCCGCTCTGCAATGTCAATATGACCACAATGAATGGGGTCAAATGTGCCGGGATATATAATAGTTCTCATTGTTCTTTTTTCCAAAATGATAGCCGAGTGTCGCCATATTCCTTTACTCTTATAGGTGGAATTGAATACGTTTGGAGGGAAGATTCAAGTATAAAAAACCGATTTTGATTTAACTGCTTTATACATGATTCAATCAACAAATCAAATTGGTCGTATTCATAAGGTGGGTCGGCAAGAATCAAATCAAAACAATTAGATTGTTTTAGAAACTTCAATGCATCCATTCGAACATAATTAACATCAGTCTCCTTAAAGAATGATCCATTTATTTTTAATAAGGAATTAATCCTCATGCTGTTTTCAACAAATGTCACTGATTTCGCACCTCTGCTGGCCGCCTCAAATCCAAGAATTCCCGAACCAGAAAATAAATCTAACACATGATACCCAGTTAAATCACCGAGAATATCAAACAAACTTTTTCGGACAAGCGCCATTGTGGGGCGATATGACACGTTGGCCACCGTTTTAATCCGACGGCCTTTATATCGGCCGGCGTGAATTTGCATAAATTACCCCAGTACGTCCGAATTATGAGGAGAAAATAGTGAAATATAAAAAATGGCAGATTGATTTAAATTTTCAAATTCATTAATATAAACCAATTTTTCTAAAGCCAGATTTCCCCCTGAGTTAGATAATTTTAGTAAGATATCATTTATATGATCCATACCACTTATTTTAACGATTATAGGCGTTTGAACCTGACCCTCCCTTTCAATGGGTTCCAGTACTTTTATGAAAGAAAATTCAATATTTGAAACCATTGATTCTAGTGCTTCAATCTCTATATTTGAATGGTTCAATGGTTTATCTATAATTGAATAATTAACTAAATAACCATGTTTAAAAAGACTATCCGCTCTCACCTGCCGAAGTGAATAGTTCAAAACATCACCCAGAGAGTCTATGGGCGCATCCATCGTTTTATCTCCAACCAATTCTAAATCCATTTGACCCCCTCCAATGGATAATAAAGTGATATGTTGTGAACCAGTCATTTGCAGCGTTCGGCTTGCAACGGATATTAAACTTTGGGAATCAATCACGAACTTTGGAATTTTAGATTTAGGTGGTTCATCCTTTTGTACCGCAATTGGCACGATCACAGAATCTGGTGCACTTAAAATTTCTGACTTTTGCTCAACGTTTTTAAAATAAACAAAATCAAACAGTTCAGGTTTTTGATCATACGTCAGCATAATGGCTATGATGGTGAAGAAAAATATATAAAGTGCTGGTTGAAGCAAATTTCTATCTTTTTTAATCTTTTTCTTTTTGGACCTTAATTTCTTTTTCTTCAGCTTTTTCTTTTCGGTTTTAACGCGTTCTGGTATAGTTGTTTCTTGTACTTTTGACTTTTCATATTGATAATATTGTAGGCCGGGTCGGTTAAAAAAATCAAGCGTAACACCATGCATATGTCCTGTAGCAATTGCTGTTAATATATATAAATCATCTTCCTTAATTTTTTTGGGGAGGGTTTCCCCTTCTAGAGAAACACCATCTAATGCAGTCAGTTTTTTTATTTTTCTGCCTTTGAAATTGGCTTTTCTTTTTTCAGATAATTTTCCTGCAAAAAGTAAATTTTCTTTAAATACATCTCCTTCCAAATGGCTTCCTACAATGGAATGCAGTTTCCATAGATTCTTTATATATCGTGCCGTTCCGTTTTGAAAACAGTCTTGAGAATATTGATAATATCTATATCCATTACTTGTTGGAAGAAATATAGTACATCCTGTTTCCGGATAAAGTCCAAAAAATGCACTGGATTCTGTTCCCATCCATATTGGATCACCTCCCAATTCCTGGATGGCCAATTTTATTGGTTCAATAAAAATAGTCGGCACCCGAACGGAAAAAACAGATTGCGATTTTCCCGGAAATGATCTTCCATAATATTGAAATGAACCTTGAGTTGGCCATCGATGATTAATGGTCCACTGTGCAAATTCCCACCCATCATTTTCAGTCAAATCCGAATCCACTGACACCATTACAGATTTACAATAATCATCGGGAATGGTTACATATACTTTATCTCCTTCAAAAAGAATGTCTTCTCGAATTAAATGCAATCCCGCGTTTAATACAGAAATTATTTCTGATTCCGAATGATTGAACACATCAAGAGGTTTGGGAAGTGCTTTATAAGAAAAAGAAGTCAGAATTTGACGATCATCTTTTACGAACCATTGGGCACATAATAGATGGCTATCTGAAATAGCAAGATGGATCACTTAGTGAACCCTTTGAATAATCACCTATCCCAACTTTTGGAACCGTCGTCAATAAATCCATGGTTCCCTGCTTTAAAAGCAAAAATGGCATACCGATTTCGAACTACTGTTTCTTCGATGGGACTATCTACTCGAACTGTATTGCCTTCATCCTTTATAGATATTAAATATGGTTTTTCTGTCACCGGACAAAAGTACATAGAAGAATCAGGCATGTAAGTATCATAATAATTCACAACTTCTACGCGTTCGGTTCCTACTTCATCTAAAAAAGCGACAAAATTTGAGTCCGATTGAAAATGACCTAATCTTTTCTTTTGAATATATATGGTATCATTCCGGGATAAATCCTCAGAAAACAAAACGATTGTAGCTGTCGTATCCTGAATTGTATCTCGACGTGTCATTGGAAAACCAAATGTGGTGTCAAAATCAATATTATACCCCTTTGGAACATTTACAGTAAAAGATTTGTCATTTAATGTAATGGGCTGTTCACCAAGATAGGTTGAATCTCCGGTAAGGGAATCTCGAACCGAGTTTACGACTTTAATTGCCCAAAGGCCATCGGGATTATAATCTTCCATAAGGGAATTATAAAAATCTTGAACGTCAAACATATTTTCCATATTGAATCGACTTTGGGTTTCATATAATTCTTCTTCATCCCAAATCGCTCTTGGAACATAAATACTGATAATTAGAAAAATAAAAGCCAAGACAATGGCAAATTCTAATAAATCAGAATGCATCTTTCTTTCTTTCGATAATTCAGAAATGTTTTTATCCGACATTTAGTCAATCCTCAATCTTTATATAGGTTCTTATCTTTTCTAATGTTTTAGGGCCAATACCCTTTACATTTAATAATTCTTTCACCAGTCACAGGACCAATTCTAGGAATTGTCATTATATCAGCTTTATCTGAGGTGTTAATATTAACACTTTTCAGCAATTGATTCTTCCTGTTTTCATTGGGATTTTTTTCTTTTTCCTCTGCCACCCGCACAGCCGCCGCTTGAAAGGCCAAAATTTCTTTTTCCGCTGAGGTGACTGATTCGCCAAACCAATGTCAGTAACCTGTCACGACAATGCCAAGCATAATGATACCAAGCAAAAATTTTATGATTAATTTATCCTGCTGGGTAAAAATACTCAATCTAACTCTACACGTGTAAATACAGGCTTCGATTGTCCATTTAACGACGATAAATCTTCGAGCAGTTTTTTCTGTTTACTCGTAAGTGATTTAGGAGTCTTTATCTGTATTTTTACCAATTGATTTCCACGGGATGACCCACGAACTCTTGGAAATCCTTTCTCGCGCATACGTAATATTTGTCCAGACTGAATCCCAGCCGGAATTTTTAGTTTAGCCTTGCCATCTAATGTAGGTACTTCAAGATTAACTCCTAACGCTGCCTCATGAAATTGTATCTGTGCTTCCGTAATCACATCTTCCCCATTACGCGTGAAAACGGGATGGACTTTTTCTTCAAAAAATACAATTAAATCGCCAGGATTATTTCCTTTAGGTCCTTTGTTTCCTTGTCTGTTGAGGGTCATGTAATTTCCTTCTGCAACACCGGCGGGAACTTTGACTTTTATTTCTACCGTTTTGCGAATTATACCATTTCCGCCACATGAACGACATGGATTTTCAATCATATCACCGGATCCATGGCAAACTGGGCATTCCCGAACCACAACGGATTGACCAAAAAATGATTGTGACATTTGACGAATTTGTCCAGACCCGCTACAATGGCGACATGATGTGGGCATAGTTCCCGACTTGGCACCACTCCCGGAACATGAATCACAAGTTTCATGGCGTTTAATTTTAATCGTTTTATCTACACCTGTCACGATTTCTGAATAATCCAATTTAAGAGCTACCTTTAAATCGCGGCCTTTTCGAACGCCCCTTCGTCCACCACTGCCAAACATACCGCCAAACGGATCAAAATCACCACCAAAGATATCGCCAAAGTTACTGAAAATGTCTTCCATGGACATATGTCCCTGAAAGCCACCCCCACCCGGAGTATCCCCTAATCCCACTCCAGCATGACCGAATTGATCATATTGCCTTCTTTTTTGATTATCCGATAGTATGGAATAGGCGTCCGCTGCATCTTTAAATTTTTGTTCTGCTTCTGAATCCCCAGGATTTTTGTCCGGGTGGTATTTCATGGCAATCTTGCGATAGGCCTTTTTGATTTCATTATCACTAGCGCCATTGCTTACATCCAGAATGTCGTATAAATCTATCATGATGCTTGATTCACAACCACTTTGGCATGACGAATAACACGATCTTTATATAGATATCCCTTTTCAAAAACCTCCAATATTTCGTTTTCTTTTTTTCCTTTTTCAGAACGCCTCATGAGAGCATCATGCAATTCCGGGTCGGCTATTTCTCCTGGCTCACTAAAGGACGTAACTTCCATATCTGCAAAGCGTTTATTTATTTTATTTTTAATCAGTTCAATGCCTTCTTTGATTTTATCTGAATTATTTTCGCCATTTTCATCCGACGCTTTGGATAACCTCTCTAAATCATCTAAAACAGATAAAAATTGTTTTATGACTGATTCACCATCATATTTCAACAAACTGATAAATTCTTTTTCCTTTCGCCGACGATAATTATCAAATTCAGCTTTTAATCGTAAATACCTGTCACTTTTGATTTCCGATTCGGCTTTCAATATATCTATTTTTTCATTGAGCTTTGCTGTTGGGGAAAGCTTCGCAGCTTTGGGTTTCGTTTTTACCTTTTTATCTATCTTTTTAGAGGGCATTATGAATTATCTCCGCAAATTTTTCCAGAGTGGCTTGGACAGATATGTATGGAACACGTTTGGGTCCAACAACTCCAATTCTTCCTTTGATAAGTTCACTGTCAAACTGGGTAGTGATAATGGCACAATCATTTAACAACTCATCCTCATTTTCATTTCCAATGAGTGTCTGATTTGATTGATCCGTAAAATTTAGTTTAAAATGATTATTTAAATATGTTTTATCCAACGCAGGTAAAATGCGTTGAAAATTAGATATGTCTTGGTATTCTGGCTGATCAAGTAATACATTAGCAGATGAAGTATATATTGACTTATTATTATCAATATGAAAATATTTATTACTATTATTTATCAGAATTTGTACCAGTTCATGGGAATACATTTCTGTATCATTTAAGCGGCTGTTTATGGTGGATTGAATTTCTTTCAACGAAAATCCAACCAGTCTTTCCTTCAAAATGCGGGTAATCTTTTGAATTAATTTTGGCTGAATGGTCAAATTTAGGTTTAGCACAATAGATTCTACGGATCCCGTATCCATTGCCAATACAAGCATGACGCGATTCCCTTCAAGCGCAACTAATTCAATGTCGGTCAGCATGCTCTTTTGATATCCGGAGACCAGTATTACGCCAAACATATGGCTCACCTTTGCGAGCATAAATGCAGTGGCATCTAATAATTCATCCACATTATTAGATATGATTAACAATTCCTGCTCTATTTTTTCCGTAATCTGATTATCCAATACCTGGTATTCCGGAATTATATTGACATAAAAGCGATAACCTATATCAGTAGGGATTCGGCCACCGGAGGTATGTAAATGTGTTAGGTAACCTTTTTTCTCAAGAGAGAACATGGCATTTCTAATTGTTGCTGAAGAAATATTCAAACCGCAGTTTTTTGTAAGGAATCCCGAAGAAACCGGGATACCGGACTCAATATAGCACTCAACAACAGCGGAAAGAACGGCCGCTTCCCTATCCGTCAAATCTGGAATATTAATAGGTAACATAGCTAGTAAAATTAGATGTATTAATTTTCATCAGTCAAGAGGTGAATCATTTCTATTTTAAAAATCTTGAGATAGCCCTGCTACTGCCTAAAAAGCTGATCACCACACTCAAGAATGATAATATGCCAATAAGGACAAATGGACTATATTGAATTTTTAATTTGATAATGGAATCCGTAATTCCGGAGCCAATTTCTAAACCGACGATTAAAAATGCCGATGCTAATATCGCTCCTATCAAACCGTGGAAAACGCCTTCAATAACAAAGGGTGCTTTTACAAATGATCGCGTTGCACCAATCAATTGCAATGCTTGAATGAGTTCTTTTTTCGCAATTATTGTCAACCGAACCGTATTTGAAATTATGAATACTGAAATAATCAATATCAAAATGAGTAGAACTGTCATTATTTGAACAAATTTTTGATAGTAGGTTTCGATTCGATATATGAGTCTACCCTGATATTGGACTTCATCAACTTCAGTATAACTTTTTATGCGTTCTACAATGGGCATGATGTTCATTTTATCACTTTGAAATTTGACTACATTCACGACACAACTGGCGGGTAATGGATTGTAACCAATAATATCTAAAATATTTTCGCCAAATTGAGATTTGAATATTTTTCCTGCATCAGCTTTCGATATCAATGTCGTAGATCGAACCCCATTTATTTTATTGAACTTCTCTACAACGGAAGCAATTTGCTTATCAGATACATTTTCTTTAAAAAATACTTCAATTTTATATTTACCACGAAGATATTCAATAATCTTATTGGTATTTTGTCCCACAATCATCAACGAACCCGCCACCGATAGTGTGAGGAATGTTGAAAAGATTGCTGTAAAAGCAGTGAGCTTATGGCGCCAAAGGTTTTTGACTCCCTCAGACAACAAGAACATCATTTTATCCATTAAGACTGCCTCACACTTCCATCCTGGATTTCGATTATTCTATGCCCTCGGCCTTTAATCAAATTGTAATCATGAGAGGCCATGATTATGGCGGTCCCTTCCCGATTGACTTCTTCCAATAATTTAATCAACTCAAAAGAAGTCACGGGATCCAAATTTCCTGTTGGTTCATCTGCTAATATAATATCCGGGTCTTTTACCAATGCCCGAGCGATGCAGGCGCGCTGTTGTTCCCCGCCGGATAATTCTTCGGGATAACGATCTTCTTTTCCATCAAGCCCAACTTCCTCGAGAGATTCTGTAACACGATCAACAATTTCATCTTTTGCGCATCCCAAAACATGCAATGATAAGGCGATGTTTTCAAATAAATTCCGATCATCTAACAAATGATAATCCTGGAAAACCATACCGATTTTTTGACGTAAAAACGGAATTTTTCTCGATTTAATTCTTTTAGAGTCAAATTCATCTACAACCACCTTCCCCACTTGTGGCATCAAATCCATGTAAACCATTCGGAGTAGTGTAGTCTTGCCGGAACCAGTTGGACCAATAATGAATACAAACTCATCATCACCAATGGTCAGGTTTATATTCGAAACGCCACTGCCTTTTGTATACGAATATGATGCGTTATCAAGTCGAATCATGGGATTAATCTAATCTGTTTTAATCATGGTTAAAACAGGAGATACAAAAAACTAAGGTAACCCACTAAGAGTAAAAATGACGTAAACCTGTTTATAGGTTGGGAAAGTTTTGCAATAAAAATCATGGCAACCCCGAATCCAATCATCATGGGCACTTCCAAATGCATGATTGATTTTGGAGAATCCAATGGCTGAACCATCGATGCTATCCCTAATACAGATAGAATGTTGAATATATTAGAACCAATAATATTACCAATGGATATGGCACTCTCCTTTCGGTATGCTGCTATGGCAGATGTGGCTAACTCTGGCAGAGAGGTCCCAAACGCCACCACACTCATACCGATGACAATTTCAGATACACCCAATAATCGTGCCAGAAAAATGGCTCCATCTACAAATAGATCGGCACCAAAAGCCAATAAAACTATACCTGCAGCAATATATGCAGCCAATCTCCCCAATGATCCTTTCGCACCCTCTTCAGAACGAGACTCCTCTCCATTGGGATGCTTAATACTCAGCAGCACATAAAAAATAAGGCTGATAAATAATATCATTCCTTCAAAACGGCTTATACGTCCATCAAAAGCAAATAGTACAAATAAAGCACATACACCCAAGTAGATAAATAAATCACGCCTGAGGTGGCCGTAGTAAATTGAAATGGGGAAAATGATTGCGCTTAATCCCAGCACCAAACCTACATTCGCAATATTTGAACCCACCACATTCCCAACGGCGATTTCGGAACTTCCTTCCATCGCTGCAATAATGCTCACAATAAGTTCCGGTAGGGACGTGCCAAAAGCAACAATAGTTAATCCAATCACCAAGGGTGTAATACCCAAGCGATCTGCAATGCTGACACCACCTTTTACGATCCACTCCGCACCGAAATATAGCATAGCTGAACCGACGGTTAAATAAATTATGCTTGTCATCAACATATTAATAAATAAACGGAAATATAAGATCCCATTGTGTCCTCCCTCTCATCGTGGGAAATTAAAGAGGAATTATGTGTATTGATAAGGTCTGAGATTTTAAACATTGGCCAATTAAATCTAATATAAATTATGTTTATTAATATATGTCCAGACCGGCTGTGTTACCATATATCGAATGGTTTTATCCTCAACCCATCGGGCACGGATTTGCGTTGAAGAAATTTCGATTCGAGGAATATTAGCAAACTGTACTTTTGCCAGAATCCAGTTTGGAATATCACTCGGACGAAAACCCGGCCGGATGGCCACAATTAATTGGCACTCTTCTAAAATTGCTTTTGGGTTTTGCCACGTCTGAAACTGTTTAAGGGAATCACTACCAATTAGATAATACAAATCTTCTCGATCCAATCCGGTTTGCTCTTTATAGGTATGGATCGTTTCAAGAGAATAAGATATGCCGCCCCGATTTAATTCAATATCGGATATTTCAAAATTCGGATTATCCATTGTGGCAATTTTGAGCATTTCAAGGCGAAGCGCAACTGAGGAAATTTTTCGTTCCTTTTTATGCGGTGGAATATGAGCGGGAACAAATACAATTTTATCAAAATGTTCTGCTTCAAAAATCGTTTGTGCCACAATTAAATGTCCAAAGTGGGGAGGGTCAAACGTGCCGCCAAATAAACAGGTTTTCACTCGAGCTCAATCCTGTCAATAACTTCACCTCGAATAAACCATTCGTCAACGAGATCGTCCATTTTGATATTCTCAATATTTTTCCTTTTTAAATCGTAATGTGCCCGGGCTTCATCTATTTCTCCCTTTTGAAAATGGCATTCGATAATTTTCAAATGGGCTAGGTCAATAAAATCCGTATCATAGTACAAATCAGTCACTTGCATAAATGTAATTAAAGCAGATTTGTATTCTTCTAATTTCATATAAAGAATACCTGTTTCATAGGCTTTATGAGACATTTTATTTCTCAATTCTCTAATATCAATTTCTGCTTCCGAAATCCGATTAGATACTGGATAGTCATCAATAAATTCTTGTAATTTTCCTAATGCTTTATCAGAATAGGTTTGATCACGAAAATATTTAGGAGATAAGATGACATACGATTTCGCGATCCGATACCTAGCCTGCTCCACAAATGGACTGAAAGGCATCCTACGAATTAAACGGTCATACTCCGCAATGGCTAAAATATATTCTTTGGCAAAATAATGGGACTCCCCCAGGTAAAAGAGGGCGTCATCTCCCATTTCCGTATGGGATGCACCAATCACTACCGTATTAAAGAGTAGTTGAGCTTTCACATATTTCTTTTTATTAAAGGCGGCTTTTCCTTTCTCAAACTCTGCCTTATAGTCAATGTCTCGGATTGTTTTATTTCCGGCACACCCGGTAAAGGCTATTGTCATACACAATAAAAAAACAGCTACAATACGCATTAAATTGTTTCTTTCTTTCAATTTTTGAACGAGGAATTTACCACGTAAAAGTGATTCCCACACCTCCAACTCCCCACTTATTTAGCGGATCATAATTCAGGTGAAATCCCGGGAGATGTTTTTCCTTTTTATTGGCAATCCACGCTGCATCCAATCCACTGACAATATGATTAAACATCACCACCGAAACGGCATATCGAGAATAATGTTTCAATAAATTACTCTGATGTCGAAGATCGCGATAATAATTCTTTTGTTGAGTGAGTATGATTGACTCTACACTACCTTTTTGAACCGTCCACCAATTGCCAGTGGAATCAAATGGATCATCATACGCATCATCCCACCCACCAACGAATTGATCATACTTACCAATATTCTCGTAGAAATCTCTATCGCGAATAACCGAAATATCCGACCAGGAATATCGGTTTAATAATTCTGTTAATTCATCAGTATGAAAATAATTTCCACCTATTTTTAACACAAGCTTATGCGTCCCAATTATAATGTCCCTCCAACGATCCGGAAAAATAGTTTGGGTTCTGCTATACCATCGTTCTAATCCCCAATGAATATCCCCAAACGCTTCAAATTCTCTCCGAATATCCTCAGCACGGTTGCCATAACGGCTGGAAGAGAGCCACCCAATTGTCTCCACCCCTGCAAAAAGAACGGGCTTCCACCATGGATCTTTATTTTGAATTTGCCCCCACCCTGGAATGAGCAATGATTTAAACATAGCCTTGGCCGGTGCAGG
>Ga0315339_1000174_pt1 | contig 99118 bp, 83 predicted proteins | sample ASW17metaG_FD_204514 | JGI IMG/M metagenome (GOLD analysis project Ga0315339, IMG submission 204514) | Ammonia-oxidizing marine archaeal communities from Pacific Ocean, United States - ASW #17 | ecosystem: Environmental > Aquatic > Marine > Oceanic | place: USA: California | collected 2016-12-05
CTACCGGCCAATTGGTGTCCGGATGTATCCCTCCATACCACTGGTAGGTTAGATCATCTCCTGTTGCCTCGACACTTAAGGTTACCGGATCTCCTGTTGTTACTGACTGACTCAATGGCTGCGTCGTAATTTCAGGGGCCGGGACTGCTGGTGGTGCAGGGGTCGTTGGAGTCGCAGTCGTACCTGTACCAGGTGCTCCAATCGGCGTGAAGCCAAAAGTGTCTATAACTGTCCGGCTTCTCGCCACATTTAATTTGGCATTGTCTTTAACAATCAGTTTGCTGATACCGCCCGGTGCGCCCAATTCATCTGCATTGATTGTTAAAAAAGGGGGTTTGTATTCAAAGCGTAGACCACCAGAAGCCGTAAAATCCGTAAAAGTAGCAATCAGGTTATCATCAGTATCATAGACTTCAATCGAGCCATCGGATTCTGAATCGCTTGATAATAAAAGTGCGCCTGCATAAGTATCTATTTCATAAGCCGGGGTTTCAAAGACGATTTCGAATGAATCGCCATTAACTGCAATCCCAAAGGAAAATTCTCCCGAATGAGTGGGGTTTTCTGATGCTCCGGCCATAATTATACCACCATCAAAAGAAGCAGTATATGGTGATATCCCAATAACAATGGGTTCGAACTGTCCATCACCTGTCCCAAATCCTTCACTCCCCTCAAACCGAGTATAAACCGTGTTATTGGATGGTCTGGACGTAAGCGTGAAGCCAAGATCATCAATAGACAATTTACCTGTAACATTCTTGACCTTTATTTCTTTAATGCCATCAAGAAAGTCAAAATCGGAATTATCCTGAAAAAAACCGCTGTCGGCAATACCACCCTGTAAACTTGCACCTGAGTTGATATTAGTCGGTAGACCATTAACTACACCATTGTCAGCGAGAATGATTCCTAGAGTATAATCAGCTAGAGTGTAGATTCCTCGGTACTCGATTTTGCCTGCTCCCCTATTCTCAGCCGCATAGAATTGGATTTCATCAAGACCTCTAGTCGATACAATTGTACCCTCCTGCCCCGGTCCAAGGGTTAAAGCTTTCGTTCCGGAGTGTAAGAGAGCAGGGTCATCTAGCGTTTCCACCATGAACCCGACTAACTTGATTCTATTGGGTTCCTCCCCAATGAAGAATTCTCCTTCACCGCTGATGTCCTCGAAGTCGGTGAATACCTCCAAATCTTGAGGAAGTGCAATAAGAAGAAGCGGGGTTGAAACTGAAAGAATAAAAATTACTAGAGAATTTCTAAAGAACATGGCGATCCCTGATTACATGTTAAGATTATAGCGATTAAGTTTAATTAATGGCTGTGGGGAAACATGTCAACCTATGGGTAAAAAAGTTAAAAGGGAGGAGAAATAAGTGAACAGGCGATAAACTCAACCATGATTTTGTGTTCGTAGGCCATTTCCCAATCGATCAAGACCATACTTCCAGTCACTATCTGCTCCTCGAAATTGGATTTGTCCTGCTTGGCCAGGATATTATCAGTTCTTACAGCAGGGTGTGGTTACTCGCTGTCGCTAGTTGTCTTATTTATTTTACGAAAAGGCCAACCGGTAAATAAAAAAAACTAAACAATATAGAAACCCTATTAATACATTCCCAATGACAGAGTATGCTATACCAAACAAAAGTTTTTTATCACTGGTGCTTACCCACCCTGACACCCGACACTCGTACCGAGGGTATAGCCCGCCTGTCGTCCATAGCCTTGTGCGACGGATGGACATCTTCCAACCCGATATCGATACCGATACCTCTAGCATAAAACTTTACGCGCGCGTCAGTGCTCTATCACTGTTCACTGTTTACTAATCCCTCCCCTGCTTTCGACTTTAGACTAATTTAAAACACGCGCGTCAGCGCTCCCCCCTTCTCCTTCATCTGTGTTGGCTACTTCTTTGCAATTCGAAATCCGATATGATCGCGGCGGCGCTGTGGATAACTCGAACTGCGCGCTGCACAACGTATATAACTTTCACTCGGACTGTAAAACGAGCCTCCACGCAATACCCGGTGCGCGCGCGACGTTAAATCCTCGCGCCCATCATCGATGCAGTACGGATAATCCGCTAACACACTGCTCGTCCACTCCCACACATTCCCTGCCATGTCGTATACGCCGTACGGACTTGCGCCACCGGGGAATTGATCGACAGGTGTTGTTGAAGTAACGATTCATCTTTTGGATGCATCTGTATTTTCGGGTTGTTGAGCTTTAATCCACAGACTCCCGTATTATCAAATCTGTGCATCACAAGGTTGTCCAGCGAAGCAGCAAGAAGAAATTCGTGATCGGGTTCCGCAAATGCAACATCAGTTGGTCCCCGTAACTCTTAACCGTTCCACCCTTCAGCGAAGCATATCAGCTCACTCATTCGTTCATCAAATATATAAATCGCATCCGGCCGATGGCAGGCAATCCAAAGACATTTTTCTGTATCGGAAAGGGTATCGATCCGAAACCATGTGATGAGATCAAACAGTTTGCTATGCCGATGAAAAATAGGTGACTATCGATCAGGCCAAATGAGAAATCACTCAATATTAATTTCAACACCTAATTTTTATGAGCAGTAATGCGCTCGCGGTCTGCCGTGGTAAGATGGGCCTGAACTTTTTCTGCGAATTCAGTAACGGAATCCTCAATTGATACGTTACTAGTATCGAGGGTGATCGTAGGACCTAATGTTGATCTCGCCACGCCTTCTTCAAACAAGCGAAGGACTTCATCGATATCCTGTTCTTGCATAACTATGTTCTCGCGATTGTGTTCCTTCATTCGTTTCCTGAGCACCTCCGGTTCTGCCTTTAGGTGAACAATGATTACGGGATCTGAATTGATCTCCTTGATTAATCCTTCGATGTGATCAAAAAAGAATTCCCTTCTATTAAAAAATTCATCGGGTAGCCCATATCCGAAGTAAAGTGGGGCATAAACTCCATCTTCGATATGCAATCCGATATCCAGATTATCTACCGCGCGATAATGTTGGACATGATAGTGGAGACTGTAGCGCGAGTACATCTCTTTTAGCTTAGGAGTCAGAGCAAGAACCATCTTCTGCTCTTCCGGAGTCGTATCATCGGGGTGTCCCGAGACACGCGGATACTTAAAATGATCGTGAATGTGGGTAAAACCACACCCCATTTCATCCTCCTTCCATTTATGGAAAGCGTTAGCTAAAGTGGTAGTTCCAGTAAACTCGGCTCCGACGATTAATAATTTCATAATGTATATTTTGTTTTGAGGACTATAGAAAAAACTATGAATTGCTTTCAGCAATCTTATTGGCAAGAGCACAAATCGAATCGGCAGCTGATTCCACGTCCGCTTCGGTAATTCCCAGATAAGGTATCGCGCGAATAATCGTTCGCTCCGGAGAACTGACTCGTACCCCATGTTCAACAAGTAGTCGTTCGGCGAAAGCTTTCGATGAGAGCCCGGTTCCTTTTACATCGAACCTGCACATATTAGTTTCCACCACTTCAGGGTCAATAAATATGCCCGGTGCGGTGGCAATACGCTCAGCTAAAAGTTTTGCATTACGATGATCTTCTGCCAGTCGCTCGACATGATGCTCAAGAGCGTAAATACCGGCTGCAGCAATAATACCCGCTTGACGCATGGCACCACCGATCCGTTGCTTCCACTGCCATGCCTCGTGGATAAATGTCTTGGATCCCGCTAATGCCCCGCCGATCGGTGCGCCCAATCCTTTACTAAAATCGATCCAGGCAGAATCAAAAGGATCTGCGTACTCAGCTGCGCTTATACCTGTGGCTACCGTGGCATTCAGGAGCCGGGCCCCATCCATATGACAGTAAGCGTTGTGTTCACGTACTTTAGCGCATACTGATTTCATCTGTTCTAATGGCCAGATACGCCCACCCGGCCGATTCGTGGTTTGTTCGATTGAAACGACCTGGACGGGAGATTGATAGCGACTCGTGGGAGCAATAGCTTCATCAATCTGATCGGCTGTGAACTGGCCATTTTTACCGTCAATGGGGTAGAGGACCGCACCTGCGAGGACCGCGGAGCCTCCTGCTTCTGAAATGAGAGGATGCGCTGACCGGTCGAGAATAATAAAGTTGCCCGGCCGACAATGGACGGCGAGTGCAATTTGATTACACATTGTCCCGGAGGGGAGAAATAATGCCGCTTCTTTGCCCAACAATTCAGCGACCATTTCCTGTAATTTATTAACCGTCGGATCCTCGCCTCGCTGCTCATCGCCAACTTCTGCGGCGCACATGAATTCACGCATTTCCTTAGTTGGTTTTGTCGCGGTATCGCTGTAAAGATCTATGTGCACTGACGCCATTTCTGTTCTCCTTTGGTTATGTTAGCTATCGATTAGAATTTAAATTTATTATGAACGATTATTTTATTGATAGGTACTCACGCAATCAGCGTTTCATCTGATGTTGCTATCCACAATGGTGTGACAGATAGAATAGGTTATCCTATAGGCGTAACTACGGGATCAATTTTTTTCGCTGCGAATTCGAAAAAACCTATCTCGGTTAGATCTTTTTCCAGTTTACTGTACTGGTCTGAAGTAATGGGCTGAGCAGGGGGGCGCGCCGGGCCACAGTCCACCCCCAGCATTTTCATTATGGCTTTCATCCCCGTATGCCCGGATGAACCAGAGCGTCCCATAATCTGATACATCTTCATCGCGTTGAGTTGTTTTTCGCGAGCGGTATCCAAATCACCTCGATTGAAACTGTCTATTATCTCATTGTATAAAGGGCCGGCATAATTATAGCCGCCTCCTATTGAACCCTTACCACCTAATACCAAACTGCATAATAAAAACGAATCAATACCAAAGAGGACATCATATCGCCCGCCATCAAATAAACGGCAAAGTTGATATTCCATCATATTTGGCGAGGTGAATTTAAGGCCGCAAAGATTGGGTATCTTTCCGCGAGCGGCTTCCAGAAATTCTATCATATTCGTAGAGTTTCCGGTTAAGCCGGGGATATGGTAATAATAGAAGGGTAGCTCAGGTGCGGATGCAGCGATTTGAGCACAATAGTCAACGAGCTCATTCGCGTCTTGAGGCTTAATGAATGTAGGGCTATGCGCTCCAATCCCCCAAGCCCCAACTTTCTGGGCATGAGCGGCAAGCGCTTTCGCAGCGACAATACTATTGTGACCGACATGAACAAGCACGGTAAAATCTTTCGGCGCGACTTCAACCCAACGGTTGGTAATCGACATGCGTTCCTCTGTGGTTAAGGCTAAGCTTTCTCCCGATGTCCCACACAGAAATGCACCTTGAATCCCGTTGTCTTTGAAAAACGTGGCCAGGGTTTCGATCCTATCGAGATTGACACTATAGTCATTATTCAAAGGAGTTACAGAAGGGGCTATAAGACCATTGAGTTCAGTTTTCATTATTTTATTTATTTCAATTAGCAGTTATTTAGGGGTGAGAATAAATGATTTTAAAAGGAATATTCATTAGTGCACACGATCCCAGCGGCTGGGGTTGATACTCGGGGCGTCTTTGGCCATGTGATCCGCCTTAAGTTTATCAATATGCTCCGGGCTGAGCAGATCGGGAATTACAAGATAACCTTCTACTTCGATATGACGAATACGTTCACCAAGAGTTAAACAGGACCAGTCTGTATCCGCAATACGAGCTTCCAATTGCGATTTCATCATTCTCTTTCCATCAATTGGCTATTCATATAGGATTGCAGTATAAGCACATTGGAATTCATAAATTACTTCCTGGTATTGTCGATTGCAATATATGCTTCAGAATGATTATTCGTTGATCTCTAAAGATATTTCACTTTTTGCTTTCATCCTAATAAAATGTCTATTCCAAACATGATAAAAGTTGGTAGTTGGCCAGTAGGGGTCTTTCTTCTCTCGAGCTTTTTGTATGTTATATCTTTCCCCCCGTGGAATATTGCTGAAGGTGCCTACCTTTTTGCCATACCTTTTCTCTTCTGGATATTCTACAAACCTGGATTCAAACTTTATCTCAATACAGCATTGGTCACCGGTTGCGTTACCTGGATTGTAATGATTTGGTGGTTGCGCCACATCACATATCTAGGAACTGTATCTTTAGCTGTCTTTCTCGGGCTTTTTAATGTCACCTGGCTAGTTGCCGCATGGTGGGCTCTACCTCGAATAATTGATCGACCATTCTGGTATCGCTTATCGGGTCTTCTTGGGCTCTCCTCACTTTGGATCTTACTCGAATACCTTCGCACATTTCTCATAACTGGGTTTCCCTGGCTGCCGCTGGCGCTTAGCCAGTGGAATCGACCCGCACTGCTTCAAATTATTTCCTATACGGGCTTTTACGGCATTTCTTTTATTCTTATATTCTTTAATCTTGGGATAGCTGTATATTTACGGCACCTGATATTAAAGAGCCATCGGGGTCGAGCCTGGTATGAACGTATCTGCACAGAGTTTTATCTATCCGTCGCTCTACTCCTTACAGCCGTCAGTGGAGTTATCTGGACCGGAACTTTTACTCAGGATCGGGATGATGGCTTTCGCGCCGCCGCCATACAACCTTATATCAAACCATCGATAAAATGGATCAGTGAACAAGCACATGGCATTCTCGATATTTTGGAAAAGCATACGCTTTTCCTTAAACCGCTTGATCCTGACCTCATCCTATGGCCAGAATCTGTAACTCCCTGGCCTGTTGTAGGTGATAGTAATATGCGGCTCTGGGCACAAGAGCGCGCTCAATCATTTGGAGTCCCTATCCTTATGGGCAATATGGCGAAAGAGGACAATAAGATCTGGTATAATACGGTGAACGCGGTCGATCCCCGCTTTGGCCTTGTCTTTCCTTACTACGCTAAACGCAAACTTGTCCCCTTTGGCGAATATGTGCCTTTTCACCAGTTCTTTCCTTTCATTGATAAATTTGTTCCTCTTGAAGCTGACTTTAACCCGGGAAAATTACCTGAGTTAATCCCGCTTAATATTGCCGGTCAGATTTACCGCGTGGGCCCCCTTATATGCTATGAAGACATTTTTCCCGGGTTGGCGCGTGACTTAACGCTGGAGGGAGCGGACTTTCTTTTCGTAGCGACGAATAATGCCTGGTATGGTGAGGAGAGCGGTGCTTATCAACATGCCGCACATTCCGTCTTACGCGCCGTCGAAACACGACGCCCCGTTCTTCGCTGTGGTAATGCAGGGTGGAGTGGCTGGATAGATGAGTATGGCAACGTGCGAGAGGTCCTGCTTAATCATAGAGGAAGTATTTATTTTCGGGGCGGAGCGGTGATGGAAGTTAGTCGTGATCGCCAGTGGACGCAGCGTCTAAGTGTTTACATGCAGTATGGAGATTGGTTTGTCGGACTCAGCTTATTTTCTTTAGTCTGGGGTTTTATCGCGCTGCGGTTTTTGCATGTCGATAAGGTTCCTGACGTCCCTGCACCTGATCTTTTCACGCGACGCCAACGTATATTTAGAAATTAATAAGCATTTAAATGGAGGAACGCGTTGTCTCAGCGCTTTTAATGTGTTTCAAAATTTAATACATGAAGAAGCGTACTGAGACCAACCGTCATCAAGGCTATGGTGGGCAGGTAGCCCGCTCAACCTATATCTTCCTATCCACTTATTACTTCCCTTTTATGAGGAAGATGATGAACATCATTGCGGATTTACAATTGAACCTTATAACTACGTTCTATGCATGATTCGAATATAACAACAGCCGATCGTTTACGTGGGATGATCTGGGGCCAACTGGTGGGTGACGCCACGGCCCTTGGTAGTCATTGGATCTATAATCTCAGCGAACTAGAAGCAGCGTATCCCAATGGTATTCATGGTTTTGAAACACCTAATGACGGACATTATCACGCGGGGAAATCGCCCGGTGATTTTACTCATTACGGTGACGCGGCAGTGCTTCTTCTACAGTCCATAGCAAGCTGCGGACGCTTTGATGCGACTCATTTCGGCAATCAATTTATTGAAGCTATGGCCCCCGGTAATTACTCGGGTTACATAGATCACGCGACACGCGGCACAATTGAAAACAAACAGAATTTTGAAGAGCAGTATCCAGGTAAAGAATTTAATTTTCAGCAAGGTGCCGATGACGATCAACTGGCAACAGCTTCTTCTCTTGCTCCCGTTATCGCGGCTCATTTTCAGGATGACGCCCTTTTGGAAATCGTAGAAATCGCTACGCGTGTGCGCCAGAATAACGACCGCGCCGTTGCCTATATGCAAACGCACGCACGTATCCTGCTTGAGCTTTTAGCGGGGAGGGATATTCACAGCGCCCTGCACAGGGTTGAAGAAGTTGCGGCACAGGACAATATATTCGGAGTTGAAATAAAACGAAAAATTCAAAGCGCGTTCAGTTCCTCAGCAAAAAGTGTTATCGATGCGACCTTGGAGTTAGGTCAATCTTGCCCCCTGATCAGCAGCTTCCCCTCTTCACTGCATAGTCTTATTAAGCAACATGAAACCTTTGATCATTGCATCTTAGCTATATTGCGCGCTGGGGGTGACAATGCAGGGCGCACGTCAATGACCGGTGCCTGGCTCGGGGTACACCTAGGAATTCATGCCATACCCGAATCATGGCGTAGCCGGCTTAAGGATCATGACCGTATCCATGATTGGGTGGAGGCGATTGTCAGTATCGCTTAGCGTATCGTTCGTCGGTGGATAAATTTTTTTAAGGATTTACATCCCAAGCTGGACAAGGTCTTTTTTGTCACACAATGTGGGTTACTTTCTTGTGTCTGCATTTTTATATCCCCAGAAAACTTATCAGCCACCGATCAATTTTGATGGTGTGTTTCCCGTTCCCATGACTGTGTTTAACTCAGTCAGTGGCTTGACACTTATGGGAGAAATTGAATGATATCTATCAGTATCAATCATAATTATTGAAAATAATGTCACCTATACCGATTTCCATTCAGTCTAACACATCCCGATCGGTGGTAGAGAACCTGGTGCGAGAAAGTGTTTACCGCCATTTAGGACTCGAAGCTCTTCAGCGCGCTCGCCCGGCAAGTCCACTGGTGGTAAACGTGAGTGCGCGGCACTGTCATCTGACGCAGGAGGCGGTGGCGGCATTATTTGGCCACGGGCATCAATTGACCCCGATGAGCTGGCTATATCAGGATGGCTATTTTGCTGCCGAGGAGACAGTTACCCTGGTCGGACCACGCAGCAGAGTGATTTCAAACTTACGGATACTTGGTCCCTGCCGACCCTTAAACCAGGTTGAACTCGCGTTTACTGACGCCATTGCTTTGGGGTTCAAGATCCCGGTACGACTGTCGGGAAATATCGAGAGTACACCGGGATGTATGCTCATGGGACCGAACGGATTTTTTGAGATGGAGGAAGGGGTCATTCGGGCGGCGCCTCACGTTCATATGAGCCCCGGTGATGCCGAATTTTATGGTGTGGGGGAAGGTGAGATAATGAAGCTCCATGTTGGTGGCCCCGTGGGAGTGATATTTGACAAGATCATTGTTCGCATTGGAGAGAAGATAAAAATGGAAGTACATATTGACACGGATGAAGGCAATGCCTGCGATTTAAGGCCAGACACCCCTTGCGAACTGATAAAGTAACTTTTTAATAAATAACAATGAATAACCTCAAATATATTTCACAACGAGAGAAGGAAAGATCATGAGCGAATCGTTAGGAATGGTAGAAACAAATGGCTATGTTGGCAGCGTTGAAGCCAGCGATGCGATGGTAAAAGCGGCGAGTGTAAGTCTCGTTAAGCAGGTACAAATTGGTGGTGGGTTTGTCACCGTGCTCGTCAAAGGTGATGTCGGGAGTGTCAACGCTGCAGTGGAAGCAGGGTCAGAAGCTGCGGACAAAGTGGGTGAGCTTGTTTGCTCGCATGTCTTGGCAAGACCGCATCCAGACTTATTGAAGCAGTTCGATATATAATTGAATAAAAGTAATATCCAAAAGGGAAATAAATATGGCGCAAGAAGCGATAGGCATGATTGAAACAAAGGGTTTGTGCACCCTAATTGAAGCGAGTGACGCAGCGCTTAAAGCTGCAGATGTCTCATTCTCTGGATGGGAGACCGTCGGCAGTGGCTTAGTCACCGTAGTATTTAAAGGTGATGTCGCCGCAGTCAAAGCGGCGACGGATGCTGGTGCTGAAGCGGCGGCTCAAATTGGTGAAGTGATCGGGGTGCATGTCATTCCGCGCCCACACGAAGATCTAACACAGCTCGGCAGTTGGGTCTAAGGGTAGGGTGGAAGATAACTGCATTAGTGAAAATTCTCGTTGCCAATCTGGGTTCCACTTCACTCAAGTATCGTCTGTTTTCAATGGAAGACGGGATTGAAACATTGTTAGCCAAAGGGGGCTTTGAACGTGTGACTGATCATGGCGTCGCTATCGATCAATGCCTTGAAAACCTGAGGGAAGAAGGATATCTCGAAACCATGGATGATCTCGATGCCGTCGGGTTTAAAACTATTCTCGGGAAAGACCTTTCAGGTTGTGTTCCTGCCGACGACCATACGCTTGAGGCCTTGGACGCATTTAGCGAGATCGCCCCTTCTCACAATCCCGCTTACGCCAATGGCATTCGGCAATTTCGTGAAAAATTAACCAACGTGAAACTCGTCGCATTATTTGAAACTGCATTTTATCAGTGGGTACCAGAGGCGGCCACCCGATACGCGGTACCGGAAACCTGGTATAAGGCAGGGGTGAGAAGAAACGGATTTCATGGTGCCAGTCACAAGTTCATCGCTGAGCGCTCCGCTGAGCTGTTATCACGTGACGATATCGCCGAGAGCTGCCGCAACCTCTACCGCGATGGACCAGTGCGCTTTGAGAGTAAACCTCTGCGCGTAATATCCTGCCATCTAGGAGGCAGCAGTTCCATTGCCGGTTGTCTGAATGGTGTAGCGGTCGATGGCAGCTTTGGAATGAGCCCGCAAAGTGGGATCCCGCATAATAACCGGGTAGGAGACCTCGACGCTTCGGCTACTCCCTTTGTAATGAAAGCGCTTAATCTATCTATGGATGAAGTTCAAGCACAGTTGGCGCAGGAAAGTGGACTCCTCGGATTATCCGGTATTAGTAATGATCTTCGTGATATCGAAGAAAAAGCAGCCGTGGGAAATGAGCGTGCTAAACTTACAATTGACGTTTTAGTTCACGCCATTCGCCATTGGATCGGGGCATTCTACCTTGAGCTCAATGGGTGTGATGCCTTGGTATTTACAGGAGGGATAGGTGAAAATAATCCAATTATACGCAGTGCAGTTTGTGCTGAACTTGACAATCTCGGTATTGAAATTGATTCCGATTTAAACAACGAAACATTCGCTGAAGAGAAGTTGATCAGCACGAAAAATTCAAAAGTAAAAGTATTTGTTATTCCTGCTAACGAAGAGTTAGTAGTCGCGCGCGAAACCTGCCGACTGTTAGCTTCCTAATATTAATTTTTTTAAACAGTAATTCTAACTCAATAATAAATCAATGGCACAAAAAGCAATAGGTCTTCTAGAAACCCGCGGTCTCATCGGGTTGGTGCAAGGTACCGATACGATGTTAAAAGCTGCTAACGTTCAACTCATCGGCCCCATGAAACAGGTCGGCAGCGCTCTCGTCAGCGCAGTAATTACAGGTGATGTCGCCGCGGTGAAAGCCGCTACCGATGCGGGAGCGAAAGCAGCTGAGGAAGTGGGTGAGGTAGTCAGTGTTCAGGTAATTCCCCGACCCCATGAAGATGTAGCTAGCGTTTTGCCCCAAGCTAAGTCAGGCAAGGGCTCGAAGTAGCAAAAAGGTACGCACATGTTTCTAGCGAAGGTTATCGGGGCGGTTGTCGCGACAAAAAAAGATGAATCGATGAAAGGCAGAAAACTACTGCTCTTGCAGCCGATGCTAGTTGATGAATCCAATCCAAAACGTATGCGATCTGGAGTCAATACGATCGTTGCGGTGGATAATTTAGGCGCTGGTGAAGCTGAGTTGGTTCTTTTTTGTCAGGGGAGTTCCGCACGTCTGGGTTCAGGCATGAAATCATTACCGGTTGATGCCGCGGTTGTGGGGATTGTCGACATCGTCGATGTTGAGGGCAGACAGATCTACACCGCAAGCGAGTAATATCAGATAAAATGAGGTGTGCGTGATTAAGGCGATAATCCAAAGGTGATATAAATGAATACGCAATTAGATGCTGATGACAGTACCGTTCGCCATGTGGTCGAAGAAGTGTTGAAACGGCTGGGTCACACGCAGGGAGATACTGCTAGTGCTAGACCTGATGGGGCGACAACTGCCACGCATTCAGCGACGCGAAGCCAGCACTCTTCTTCAAAGCGTAATTTTGGCGTATTTGAGGATGCGAATGATGCCTGTGAGGCGGCGCATGCTGCTTATTATCAACTTAGAGATCAGGGCGTCGCGGCGCGGATAAAAGTTGTCGAGATCGTCAAAGGGCTTTGTGAGAAAAATGCCAATTCCTGGGGAAAAATGGAATTGGATGAGACGAAGATTGGGAGACTCGATCACAAAATCGAGAAACTTCAAATTGTGAAGTTGACGCCGGGAGTGGAGTGGTTGCAGCCCGATGCGATGAGTGGGGACCATGGTATAATGTTGGAAGAGTACACACCTTTCGGCGTGGTCGGTGGGGTTACCCCGATTACTCACTCTATACCAACTCTCAGTAGTAACGTAGTAAGCATTGTGTCGGCGGGGAATGCGGTAGTCTTTAATCCGCATCCCGGTGGGGCACGTTGCGCAAATGTTGCGGTGCGTGTATTCAATGAAGCTATTTATCGGGAGTTAGGAATTGAAAATCTTATTTGCTCAGTGGAAGAGCCGACATTTGAGTCATTTGACGCGATCAGCAAGAGTGAGCAGGTAGGTCTTCTTGTCGTCACGGGTGGCCCGGGTGTTGTGAGCGCGGCCATGAAAAGCGGTAAGCGTTCGGTCTGCGCCGGACCGGGCAATCCTCCCGTTCTTGTCGATGAAACAGCAGATTTAGATAAAGCGGCCCGGGATATTATTTTCGGTGCGGCTTATGATAACAATTTACTGTGTATTGGAGAAAAAGAAGTCTTTGTCGTTGACGCCGTGTATCGTCAGTTCCTTCAAGCCTTTGAAAACGCCGGTGCATTTAAGCTGGCACAGAGCCAATTGGATCAGCTCGAAAAGGTTGTCTTTTCTTATGAGGATGATGGAGGGGGTTGTTCTCACTCCGTTTTAAATCGCGAAATGATTGGAAAGAACGCAACTTATTTGGCGTCGATCGCGGGGACGAGAGCACCAGCCGGTACGGAATTGATTTTTGCTGAAACTGACGCGAAGCACGCTTTTGTTGTCGAAGAACAGATGACACCAATGATACCAGTCGTTAGAGTGTGTGATGTTGCGCAGGGTGTCGCCGATGCCAAGAATGCGGAACACGGGTATAAACATTCGTCGATCATTCACTCGCGCCATGTTGATAATATGACCATCATGGCTCGTGAACTGGACTGCACGCTTTTTGTCAAGAATGGACCCTCGACTTCTGGGCTCGGTCTTGGTGGCGAAGGTTATCTTACCTATTCTATCGCAACTACGACAGGAGAGGGAATCACGACACCGGAGACCTTCACGCGCAAACGGCGCTGTGTTATGGTTGATAACTTAAGGATTTACTAACTATGCTATTAGCTCGTGTTGATGGTAGTGTTGTGACGACTGTATGTCACCCAAGCATGAATGGCTGGCGAGTGCTAATCTGTCAGCCAATTAATGAAGAGGGAGAGGAAACAGATGGACCGATTTTAGCGATTGATCCTCTCGGTGCGCACAAACATCAAAAGGTCATTTTAACTAGTGATGGTGTAGCAACACGCCATCGCGTAGGTGATGATCATTCCCCTTTACGTTATATGGTTCTTGGCGTAGGTGATGATAAAGACTAGAGGGAAAACTAAACTTCGAAAATAGCTGAAAAAATGAGATTGGGACAGGTAATAGGCAGATTAACACTGAGTGCGTATGAACCGACATTCCAAAGTGGTCGATTTCTTGTTGTATTACCTTTGTCGCGCAAACAGATAGGAGGTGGGCCACTGAAACCACTGCCTCAAGGTAATAGCCTGATTGTCTATGATAACCTCGGAGCCGGGCTGGGAAATATTATTAGCTATGTAGAAGGAAGGGAAGCAAGTGTTTGTTTTCCAGATCCGACACCGGTCGATGCGTTTAACTGCGCGATAATCGATGAGATGGATTACGACCCACCCCAATAGCCGTTATTTTGGAATGAAAAAAGTTATCAGTGCAAAAATAATTGAAAAAATGCTGAAGGAGGGAGGGGATCCTAAGTCCTTGCCTTCTAATATTATACTTACACCTTCGGCTCAGGATATTATCAGTAATTTTCAACGTTCAGGAAATGTTAAAAAGCTGAAAAAGAAACCAGCGCCCATAGTTCCCAATTTTGAGTATACTTGGAAAACAGGCAGCGATGCCAATACACCCGGTGCGATTGATGCGTTTTTTCATTCTCCCGAGCTCAATGTATTAAAAGAGCGAATCTGCGAAATTGGAAGGCGACTGTATTTAAAAGATTTTGCCGATGGAAACGGGGGTAATATCACTATTCGGGTCGGTGACAATCTGGTTTTGTGCACACCAACGCTTATTTCAAAAGGTCATATGACACCTGATGATCTTTGCCTAGTGGACTTTAAAGGAAATCAACTTGCGGGAACGCGGAAGCGAACGAGCGAAGTAACTACGCACATTGGTATCTTTAAGTATCAGCCAAAAGCGAAAGCCTGTGTTCACGCGCATCCCCCCTATGCTACAGCATTTGCCGTCGCCTCGGTAGAACCCCCGACGTGCATTATCCCGGAGGCAGAAATATTTCTTGGTAAGATCGGTCTGGCTAAGTACGAGACACCCGGTACACCGGTGAATGCTGAAGTTATCGGGGAAATGGGTGTCGATCATCAAGCCATAATTATGGGTAATCACGGCGTTATCACTTGGGGGAAAGACGTGGAAGACGCCCACTGGAAAATGGAAAATACGGACATGTATTGTAAGACGCTGTGGATCGCATCCTTTTTGGGGAAAGAGATTGGTAATATTGGTGGAGCTAAACTTAAAGAATTATTGGCGATCCGTAATGATCTTGGAATGGATGACTCACGCACTGGCATGCGCGAGTGCGAGCTTTGCGATAATGATGACTTTCGCCCGGGGGTAATCTGCAAAACACCTGAGCACATGAAAAATGATCATCAAACGGTTTCTTCACAGCAGGGTGATCCGGAGATTGAAGACCTTATTGCTACACTTACTGATTCGATTCTCGAACAATTAAAAAATTAAAAAAAATTATGAAAGTAACAATCATAGGTGGAGGGGGGAGAGTAGGATCAAACGCTGCTTTTGCCCTTCAATGTGCCGGAATTGTCACAGAGATTCAAATCCTTGACGCGAATACTGAACTTGCTGAGGGTGAAGCGCTCGATCTGCTTCATGGAACTTCAGCCATTGCTGATCAGTATATCTACTCCGGCGATTATGAGCGTGCCCGTGACAGTGACATTTTTATTATAACCGCGGGTCTACGACGCAAACCCGATGAGTCCCGCCTCGATCTGATCAATCGCAATGTCTCACTCTTTTCTCAAATTCTTATGAGTATGAAGGAATCTGAAATCAGAGAGGAGGCGATCATTTTTGTCGTCTCGAACCCTGTGGATATCTTGACGCACTTGGCGATATCCTATCTTGGCCTGCCTTGGAAGAAGGTGTTCGGGTTAGGGACAATGCTAGATACGGCGCGATTCAGATCCTTGATTGCCGAGGAGTTGCAGCTTGCGCCTACTCAGGTGAAAGCACTTATCCTTGGCGAACATGGTGACTCTATGGTCCCTATCTGGTCGACAGCTACCGTTAATGGTATGCCGATGGCGGGGGTAAAGGGTTTTAGCGCCAACTTCCAAAGGAAGATTTTTGAGAGAACCCAGGGCAGTGGAGCGGAAGTTATAAGGCGGAAGGGAGGAGCTGGTTGGGCTGTGGGCTTAACGATCGCTGAAGTGATTCACGCGATTGCACTCGATCGCAAACAACTACTACCCGTTACCTCGATGCAGCAAGGTGTTTATGGATTGAACAATGTCTGTCTCAGTGTTCCTACGGTCATTGGACGAGCCGGGGTGATCGACCAAGTGGAATTGGATCTCTGGCCAAAAGAGCAACAAGGGATACAAAATTCTTCGCGCGCTTTAAAAAAGATACTCGCCGATATGGCTGTGAAGTGAGTGGATATCCAGTTGCGGATTGTGCGATAAAAACTTGAAATATGTTTAAACTGGAGGACTCACTCTGTTGCGTCCATGGGCATCTTATTCAAGTGGGCTAAATTTTAACGGCCACGATGAAGTATGGCCCTCCAGTTATATTTCAATTCAAAGCGTGTTGAGACCAGCCGTCAGTCTATTACGTAACATAATCTATGGCCGGTAGACAGCGCGTGCCACCTAACTGCATTCATGCATTACCGTGAATGCGCATTATCCCATTTCCCTCGCTGCCTGAATGATACTCTCGGGGCTTATTCCCAGTTCATTCATTACTTTGTCCCCCGGTGCGCTAAGCCCGAACCGATCGATGCCGATGACTTTCCCCTCGAGGCTGACGTAGCGGTACCACAAACCGGTGACACCCGCTTCTATCGCGATGCGATTGAGGCAAGTGGATGGTAGAATATTCTCACGGTAGGATGCCGCCTGTCGTTCAAAGCGTTCAAAGCAGGGCATGGAAACGACACGGACTTCACCCCCGAGTTCATTTGCTGCAGCCAGCGCATGCTGCAATTCACTACCAGATGCGAGGATGATCAATTTGAGTGAACCTTCTTCTTTCCTGGCGATGTAACCACCCGAAATTACACCCTTTCGTCTGTCGTCTATGGATATCTCGTTTAAGTTCGGAACATTTTGCCTTGTCAAGATTAGCGCGGTTGGTCCATCCGACCGTTCTAATGCGGCGACAAAAGAACCCGCTGTCTCTTCAGGATCTGCGGGTCGAATAACATCAAGATTTGGTATACAGCGAAGCGCGCTTACAGTTTCCACCGGTTGATGAGTGGGACCATCTTCACCCACCGCCACAGAATCGTGCGTCCATATGTAAAATACGGGTAATTTTGCCAGGGCTGCCAAACGAACTGAAGGGCGCATGTAATCGGAAAATACAGCAAAAGTTGCACAAGAGGCACGGAACATGCCGTCATATCCGAAACCATTCACGATCGCCCCCATGCCGTGTTCGCGAATACCAAAAAGAATATTACGACCGATAGGGTTATCACGTGTGAAATCGCCAGCATCTTTGATATAGTTATTCGTTGAACCGTGCAAATCGGCGCTACCACTGATGAGCACAGGTACTGCTGCTGCCAGCTGCTGCAGAACATCTCGTCCTGCCACGCGAGTTGCCAAATTAGCATCGGGTGAAAAATGGGGAATGTAGCCGAGAAGATCTTTCGGACAATCACCATTTATTGCGCTATTCAGAAGTTCACTTTTATCTGGATTCGCAGATTTCCATTGTTCAAAAGTTTCTTCCCAGATCGCATAGGCTTTAAGCAGGTTTTGTTTACGCGCTGAAAAATATGCCTTAACAGAGGCTGACACATAGTAGAGTTCATCTGGTAACCCGAGATTTTTACGTGCCTCTTCGGAAAATTCTTTACCTTCTGCGCCGTGGGCTTTTGCGTTACCAGCTACTTCTGGAATTCCTTTTCCGATTAGCGTTTTCGCGATAATTAATTTCGGTCTTCCATTATCTTCGGTTTTCGCCCTTTCATAAGCTTCTAAGATACTTGTCATCTCATGCCCATCGATTGTAACGACATCGAAACCATAAGCTTCAAAACGTTTTGCCGTATCTTCGCTTTGTGTTTTATCAGCCATCGTATCGAGGGTCACATCGTTGGAATCGAAGATCAGGATCAGGTTATCGAGTCCTAAGTGTGCCCCCAAAGAACAGGCTTCGGCCGATATTCCCTCTTGGATACAGCCATCTCCAGCCAAACAGACTATGTGGTTATCGATGATTTTGTGTTTTTCAGTATTGAAATGGCCGCCGGCCATTTTAGCGGCAATCGCCATACCGACAGCATTTCCAATACCTTGACCGAGAGGACCAGTGGTACACTCCACTCCCGGGGTATTACCAAATTCAGGATGACCCGGAGTCATACTGTTCAGTTGACGAAAGTTCCGTATTTCTTCCATCGGGATATGGAATCCACTTAAATGCAACCATGCATAAAGGAACATGCTCCCATGTCCAGCGGAGAGGACGAACCGATCTCGATTAAGCCATCTTGGGTTTTCCGGGTTAAAATTTAATGCATGCCCAAAAAGGATTGCGCCAATTTCAGTGGCTCCTAAAGGGAGACCAAGGTGTCCTATCCCTGCAGCTTTTACCGCATCTATTGCCAGCCCTCGGGCTTGAGCCGCGGCTTCGGCAAGGGTTTCAAGATTTAATGCCGTAGATTTAGTTTTTACCTCCATCCTGTACTGTTTAAGACTATTTTTATTCGTTGACGAGCATAACTTATCCACGAAGAAAAATAATTAGAAAGAAACCAGATCGTGTATAGATGTGAGCTTCCGAACTGCAACTGGATGCAGGATCCAGGTGACTGGAAGGGGATCAGAAATTCGTGTAGAGTAATTCTTGCATTGGATATATGAAGGGGTGATCGCTACTTCTTAATATTAAATTCAGTTAAAAGAAATATCTTCTTCGTCAAGTAAGCTATAGCGTTTCGAAAGCTTGAGCTTTTTCAATTCTGTTTCCACCTGTTCAATGTATATTTTGAATCGATCCATAACTGAGAGCGAAGAAAGTATCTTTTGCTTAATCAAAGGATCACTGCAAAATGCATAAGCGGCGAGGTCGACAAATATCTCCGGTTCTTTTACCTTGAGTAACTGTTGCATTATTTCCCTGGGGATCTTTCCTTCCATTTCTTGTTTATCTATAAGCATTTTGCTGAGCTGTTTCATTTTTCGGTCTAATTCCTCTTCCTCAGCTCCGAGCGTAGATTCCAGTGGACTGATATCTATTATTCGATAGGGGCTTTCCTGAACAATGCGATTAATTTGAACGCGAAATAAACCTTGAAGAACAAGATTGGAAGTGCCGTCTTTGTTTTTATGACATACCCTGATAATGCCGACTGTGCCCGTGTCGAGGGGTGGTTCAAGCTGGTCCATATTTGTCGTTTGGGAAATATCGAGACCGATAACTGCGAACAGGCGATGGTTTTTTAAAACATCGCTAAGCATTTGACGATAGCGTGACTCAAAAATGTAGAGGGGCATGATTGCCTGGGGAAAGAGTACTGTCCCGGATAGGGTCATGACAGGTACTTCTTTCGGTAAGGGGATGCCGGGCTCAGCCATGAATTAAGAGTTTATTTTTTGATCAGAATTACAAACGAATTAATATGGGTAGGACTGTTAACGCAATTGCCCACATAAGTATTATGATTATCAATGGGTTACTACTTCTACTTCATCTTGCTCGCTGAACTTTTTAATTGATGCTAGGATACAAGTTTTGCGAGAATAATGTGATTTTCCCTTATCTTCAATCTTTCCATGCATGGGGTAACAGTTTAGCCGGATCCGGATCGTCTGTCTCGGCAAAATATACGGCCATTCGAATAGAGTATAAACGATCCTTTGGTATATTTGTTTTATTCTTTTTCAGGTTTTCAAATAGCACTTCAGGTGAGCGACCGGAAAGTTCATCTATTTCTCTGAATCCTAGATCGAGAAGATCCCTCGCCGTATTAATATTAAGATGTGGGATATGCATGAATGAAGAATTCAACGCCTCGTAATCCGTCTTTCTTCTCTTCTTTTTATTTTCCTTATCCATCTCAAAGTCCTCTCGATCTCTACATACCTCGAGCGCATGCACTGTGACATCATCTGTGACAAGCTGTCATCAAAGGAGTTATAAAAAATATGAATAAACAGGCGGTCATTAACTATAAACTATTAATATAAAGAAGGTTGTAAATAAAAAAGAGAGACTGGCACAAGCATTGCTAATGAGGTGGTGTGAGTAATGTAATTGGAATAGATTTAGGCACCACTAATTCATGTATGGGAGTTATGGAGGGCGGCGAACCTGTCGTCATCCCCAATTCTGAGGGCGCACGCACTACCCCCTCAGTTGTCGCCTTCTCAAAGAAAGGAGAGAGGCTCGTAGGACAGGCAGCGAAAAGGCAGGCTGTTACTAATCCGCAAAACACGATTTTTTCAGCTAAAAGATTGATCGGTCGAAAGTTCGACGAAGTAGTAGAAGAGTCGAAACATTCACCTTATAAAATTACAAAAGGAAAGAACGATGATGCATGGATTGAATGTGATGTAGGAGGGAAAAAAGAACAATTTTCTCCCGCCCAGATATCCTCTATGATCTTGGCAAAATTAAAGGCGGATGCCGAGGCTTATTTGGGGTCTACTGTTACACAAGCGGTAATAACCGTGCCGGCATACTTCAATGATTCCCAGCGTCAGGCGACAAAAGATGCGGGAACGATTGCAGGTCTGGAAGTATTACGTATCATCAACGAACCGACGGCAGCATCTCTCGCTTACGGCCTAGATAAAAAGAATGAGGAGACAATTGCAGTATTTGACCTCGGTGGAGGCACTTACGACATCTCGATTTTAGATATCGGTGATGGGGTCTTTGAAGTCAAAGCCACGAATGGGGACACCCATCTAGGTGGCGATAATTGGGATGCGGCTCTTATAGATTGGCTCGCCGAAGAATTTAAAAATGAAAATGGCATCGATCTGACAAGTGATCCCATGGCTCTGCAACGTCTCAAAGAAGAGGCTGAAAAAGCGAAAATTGCTCTTTCTTCGGCTCAGAGTACGGACATTAATTTACCTTTTATTACCGCCGATGCAAATGGTCCCAAGCACTTGAATGTGACTTTAGAGCGATCGAAATTTGAACAACTTTGCGACCCACTTAACCAACGCACAATTGCGCCGTTCAAAGCCTGTTTAAAAGACGCGGGTTACACAGCCGGTAATATCGGTAACCTTGTCCTTGTTGGTGGAATGACGCGAATACCTAAAGTGGTTGATATTTCACGTGAACTTGCGGGTAAAGAACCTAATAAGGGAGTGAATCCTGACGAGGTTGTCGCTATTGGCGCAGCGATACAAGGTGCTGTTCTTTCGGGCGGCGCGCGCGATATTCTGTTACTCGACGTTACACCTCTAACCCTGAGTATCGAGACCGCGGGTGGAATTGCAACAGCAATGATCGAGCGTAACACTACGATCCCGACGAAAAAATCACAGATATTTTCTACTTTTAGTGATAGTCAACCCAGTGTCGATGTTCGAGTCTTACAAGGCGAACGTACCAAAGCAGATGATAATAAGCTTATAGGGAATTTCCGTTTGGATGGTATTCCCCCTGCACCTCGTGGACTTCCTCAAATTGAAGTAACTTTTGATATCGATGCTAATGGCATCCTTCATGTAACAGCTAAGGATCTGGGAACGGGTCGCGACCAGAAAATTTCTATCACTGGATCATCGGGTCTCGATAAAGACGAGATCGAAAAAATGCGTAGAAATGCAGAATCTCATGCTGAGGATGATAAAAAATTTAAAGAATCAGCCGAAACACGTAATCAGTTGGATTCATTGATATACCAAAATGAAAAATTGATGAAGGAACATGGGGATAAAGTACCCGAGGACAAAAAAGGAGCAATTGATAGTCTGATTGCCGATGCTAAAAAAGCCCTCGAGTCGAATGATGTTGAACAAATGAAAGCGGCGATTGAGAAGATAACCAGCGACCCCACCGTTCAGGAAGTTGTCTCGGCGATGTATGCTCAACAGGCGGAAGCCGGAGAGGCTACTGATGCGGCTCAAGCCGGACCTGCACCGTCAGCTGGTGATGGAGTGGATTCTTCGTCTGATGGGATAGGTGACGATGATAACGTTGTCGATGCCGACTTTGAGGTGGTCGATGATGAAAAGGAAAAATAAAAAGATCTTTTAGTCATCTGTTACACAGCTGTATAAAATTTTATTAACTAACAAAATATAAAACAAAAAAATTAACCTATAACCTAAGAGCAAATTAATCTATGAAAGCGAACATTAAACCTCTGGGAGATCGTGTTTTAGTAATCGCGGTCGAAGAATCAGAACAAGTGAAAGGCGGCATTATCATACCTGATACTGCCAAAGAAAAGCCCCAGGAAGCAAAAATTGTGGCACTGGGAACGGGTAAAACTGATGACTCTGGAAAAAAAGTAAAATTCGAAGTCAAGGTTGGTGACCGAGTTATTGTCAGCAAATATGGCGGTACCGAAGTTAAACTGAATGGAGACACTTACTCATTGCTCCGTGAAGACGATATCCTGGGGATTGTCAGCTAACCCTGGGAATTTCGATATTTAAACAAATAGAATATAAGGAAAAAAAATGGCAAAACAGATACTGTTTGATGAAGCAGCGAGGAAGAAAATACTACTGGGAGTAGATATCCTCACGAAAGCGGTAAGCGTTACATTAGGGCCTAAAGGGCGCAATGTACTTATCGATAAAAAGTTCGGATCCCCGACGGTAACCAAAGACGGGGTGACGGTAGCAAAAGAAATCGAGTTGGATGACCCGTATGAGAACATGGGAGCGCAAATGGTGCGTGAAGTGGCCTCGAAAACGTCAGACAACGCTGGAGACGGGACAACAACTGCCACGGTATTAGCGCAAGCGATATACCGCGAAGGTTTGAGAAACGTGGCCGCCGGTGCGAATCCGGTTTACCTGCAACGAGGTATCGAAAAAGCCGTGGAAGCGGCAACTGTTGGATTGCGAAAGCAGTCAAAAAAGGTAAGTCAGCGTGAGGAAGTTAAAAGTGTAGCTACTGTATCCGCGAATTGGGACAACGAGATTGGAGATATCATTGCCGATGCGATGGACAAAGTTGGCAAAGATGGCACAATCACGGTCGAGGAAGCGAAGAGCATCGATACGAGCCTGGATGTTGTGGAAGGAATGCAATTTGATAAGGGCTACTTGAGCCCATATTTTGCTACCGACACGGAAGCGATGGAAGCGATCTTAGAAGATGCCTATATATTGATCCACGAAAAGAAAATAAGCAATTTGCAAGACATGCTGCCTTTGCTGCAGAATGTTTCGAAATCAGGGAAACCGTTTCTAATTATCGCTGAAGACGTAGAAGGTGAAGCCCTCGCGACTTTAGTGGTTAACAAGCTGAGAGGGACATTGAATGTCTGTGCTGTAAAAGCTCCTGGTTTTGGTGATCGCCGCAAAGCGATGTTGGAAGATATCGCAATCCTTACTGGAGGCCGTTGTCTAACGGAAGACCTGGGGATTAAACTTGAGAATGTTCAGTTGTCGGACTTGGGAAAAGCGAAAAGAATTACCGTAGATAAAGAGAACACCACGATTATTGAAGGAACGGGAAAAGCCTCGGAAATCCAAGGCCGAGTGAAACAGATACGTCGGCAGATTGACGAGACGACAAGCGATTACGATAGTGAGAAACTACAGGAGCGTTTAGCGAAGCTGGCCGGAGGTGTAGCAGTGGTCAATGTCGGAGCCGCAACAGAGCCAGAGATGAAAGAGAAGAAGGCACGTGTGGAAGACGCACTGCATGCGACACGCGCAGCCGTAGAAGAAGGTATCGTTGCTGGAGGTGGAGTTGCTTTGTTACGCACTGCGAAGGCGGTCGAAAGCTTAAAACTGGATGGTGACGAAGCAATTGGAGCACAGATTGTGCGCCGAGCGATCGAAGCGCCATTAAAGAACTTGTGTTTAAATGCAGGAATAGAAGGGGCACTTGTTGTGCAGCATGTGCTTAAAAGTACCGGCAACAACGGTTACAATGTGGCCACTGGTAAGCATGAAGACTTGGTGAAAGCCGGAGTTGTGGACCCGACGAAAGTAGTGAGAATGGGGTTGCAAAATGCTGCGTCAGTTGCAGGTCTGTTGTTAACAACAGAAGCCTTGATTACCGATCTTCCCGAAGAGAAGAAAGAAATGCCCGGTGGTGGTGCTCCCGATATGGGTGGCATGGGCGGCATGGGCGGTATGGGTGGCATGGGCGGTATGATGTAAGTTCATTCACACAATAATAAATACATAGTAATTTACGTAACAAAAAGGCGCCCGATATCCAATCGGGCGCCTTTTTATTTACGGATTGATAAGTAGTGTGTTTATCCTTTAATCACAAAATCAAAAAAAGCGTGCTGAGGAACAGCCTTCACTGTGTAGTGTAATGCTACGACCGTTAGGCAGCTCACTCCACCTTATCGTATGCACGCATAATCACATTCACGCATTTACGATAATTCGCAATCGAATAAATCGTCAATCGACAATGCTTTCGGTTCTCAAACACTCTATGATTTCCAAGGCTGCACGAGGCCGATTTAAACTGTATAGATGAACCTCGGAGGGTTTTTTCCAGCAATTCACTTATCTGCTGATAAGCCCATTCCATCCCTGCTTCTTTTCAGCATCTTTGTCTTCGCCTGCAGCGGTTAATTTTTCTTTAAGCGCAGATGAAAGACTTGATTCGCAAAATTTACAAAAACTGATTATTTTCGATAAAGAATAAACAGGGAGGATACCGGGGACTATCGGTGCTGTTATCCCCGCAGCGCAACAGTTATTTAAAAAATAAAAATAGTACGCGTTGTTAAAACAATTGGGTGATGACAAAGGAAGCCCCCAGTTCAATCTTTTTTTAAAATCTGTTCCAAACGAATTGGATTGAGGGTACATTTCTGGATATCCTGCAACACTTAAGCAAAAGTGGGAATAGTTTTCACGTATGAAAGCAACAAGATCAGATGCGTAACGAAATCTGTCAGGGTTTTGCTAAAAATTCAGATCACTTTTTGGTGGATCATCGCGTAAGGTCATAAAATTATTGAATCTGCTCTTTTCTTTTAATATGGTGGCATATTCCAGCGCAATTTATCGAGTAATGCCCCCCGGTCCCGTAAGTAATCGATACAAAATCCGGACGAACCTCCGTACTTAATAGTAGCGCATTTTCTATAAACCTTTGCCCGGATATTTCAGTTTACGGGGAGGAGAACTCGATCGATAAGACAGGTTTATTTTTGGCCAAGGTTTCTCCATAGTATTGATAAGTAATCATTTTAATTACTAGAAGATAAGCGCATTTTTTTGAATAATTGAATATGAGAAATAAGTCGCTCAAAATTCGTTTATGTTGATATAAATTCACCTTTTTAATATAGTTTCCTTAATCAAATATTCCCTTTGACCCCATTGTACAGCATCCACAATGAAAATTTAACCATTAAATTAAAGTGTATATTTTAGATCCATCTATCGATAAGAGCCACTCGTAACTATCTAAAATGAGAACTAATTCCCGTAAAAACCTATACTAACTTTTTCAGAGTGAGCATTCGCAATTTGACTGGCCGGAGGAAGCAATCAAAATAGGAATTTTGCGATTACCCATATATTAATCTCATGGCTACTGCTTCTATTATTATTCCCTGTTACAACGAAAGAAGTACTCTTAGTGTCTGTATCGATCGTATTCAAAACATTGCCGATGAGAATTTAACAATCGAAATTATAATTGTCGATGATGGTTCGAGTGATGGAAGCAAGGATATTGCTGAGAATTTAAGCTGTAGCCATAAGAATATAAAAGTCTTATTCCACGACAAAAATCAGGGTAAAGGTGCCGCGCTGCGCACCGGTTTTAAAAAAGCTGCTGGGGATATCGTAGCGGTGCAAGATGCCGATTTGGAATACGACCCGCAGGACTTAAAGAAATTGATAAATTTGATTCGAGAGAACAAGGCCGATGTCGTTATCGGTTCTCGTTTTCTCAGCGGTGGTGAACATCGAGTGCTCTACTTCTGGCATTCCCTGGGCAATCGTTTTCTAACCTTTATGAGTAATATGCTGACCGACTTGAATCTTTCCGATATGGAGAGCTGCTATAAGGTATTTAGGAAGGACATTATTCAGGGAATTGAAATTCAAGAGAAGCGGTTTGGATGTGAGCCGGAGATTATTGCTAAAATCTCTAAGAAAAACCCTAGAATCTACGAGATGGGAATTTCCTATTCTGGACGAACCTATGAAGAGGGTAAAAAGATCAATGCCAAAGACGGATTCTGGGCTTTGTGCTGTATCCTTCGTTACAATGCCTACAACGCACCCATCCCCTTACAGTTTTTTTGTTTTCTTCCTTTGCTTATCCTCTCTTCGCTGTGTGGGGCTGTCGTCTTTGCTTTATTAAACCAATTCCAATTCCAATTACTGGCTACCACTATTCCCGCGTTTACCGTCTTTGCTGCGGTACAATCCTTTGTAACGAATATATTGATTTTTCCAATTTACGATCACAAATCACGCCTTATTTTATCCCTATTCCATACAGTTATTATTGGCATTGCCTTAGCCATTGACTTGGCCGTTATCTCCCTATGCAAAGGGTCAGCTTCGCCTGGCTTATCAGCAATTTTAACAGGGTACCTGGTGACATCCGTCTGGCTCTATATGAGCTATCGCTTTGTCTTTAATACTCGCCCACGCAAGGGGCATTAATCATGACGTTTAATATTCGGAAGATACTGGCCGTTTTGCTTTTTGGAATGGCTTTTATCTGGGCATCGAGTGATAATCAATTTCGCGTTCTTTGGCCCAGTGTAGTCGCTCTTGGCACAGCCTTATTGTTGCGACGTGTATTGATCGGTCTCTTTGCTGGGGGAATGGCTGGGGCAATCATACTCGCTGATGGAAATCCTGGCGTGGCATTTGTCTCATTATTCAGAGATCATCTGATTCCTTTAGGCCAGAGTTCCTGGAAGGTTGGTGCAATACTCTTTACCTTCATGCTAGGTGGATTTGCCGCCATTATTGAAAAAGGCGGGGGGTTACAAAGCCTAGTTAAGAAATTTCTCCATAAAGGTGGGGATTCGGCAAAGCGTGTCCAATTAAGTGGATTTGCCTTGGGGCTGGTTTGCTTTTTTGATGGCTTGGCGAATAGTATGATGGTCGGACGGATGTTGCGTTCACTGGCCGATCAATGCGGGGTATCGCGGGTCAAAATGGCTTACCTGATCGATTCCACCAGTTCAGCGGTAGCCTGTCTGGCTTTCGTTTCCACTTGGATCGCCTATCAATTGGGCATGATTCGAGAAGGTTACGCTCAGTTAGGACTTGAGGATCAAGCTCAGCCATACGCACTGTTCTTTCGTTCTATCCCCTATAATTTTTATTGCTGGTTCACTATCCTCTTTCTCCCAATCGTTATTTACAAAAACTTTAATCCTGGTCCAATGAAGGAATTTGAATTGGAGGCACGGACGAAATCTCTAAACTTCAAGTCCAATCCCCATGAAGATAACAGCCACTGGGCTGTCGCGGTCGTTCCTGTATTTATCCTTTTAACCAGTATTCTTGTCGGGTTTTACCTTGATGGAGCTATAAGTCTCTTACCGGTGACAATGAAAGGGATCGCAGACGCCTTCGGCAATGCGAATTCCGCCCTCGTTCTCGTTTGTGCCAGCGCGGTGGGATCAATTGCGGCATTTCTCTGCTATCCGCGTCGAGCTAGGCAGGAGCTTCCTGCTCAAGTTTACCTGGAAGGGATGCAATCGCTTTTTATCCCTGTCCTTATCCTCATCGGTGCATGGGTATTGGGCAGTACGCTTGAAAAATTAAATGCTGCAGAAGTCCTTTCGCTTCTACTTTCCGGCCGGGTACCCATTTTTTTACTCCCAACTGCGGTTTTTCTCACCGGCGCGTTAATATCGTTTTCAACGGGTAGTTCCTGGGGTACAATGGGTATCCTGATGCCGCTCTCGATACCAGTTGCTATTACGCTAACAGAATCGTCTTCTCTTCAATACCAAGAGTTGATTCTAGCAACTGTAGTGGCAGCGGTTTTTAGCGGAGCGGTGTTTGGGGACCATTGTTCACCAATAAGTGACACCACGATTATCGCCTCTATATCCTGCGAGGTAGAACCGCATGATCACGTGCGGACACAAATGCCTTACGCATTGATTGCCGCCCTGATAGCTACTGCAGTCGGTTTCATTCCAGTGGGGCTTGGGATGCCGGTTTGGGTATTATTGTTGATGGGCACATTGATCCTTTGGGTAATTCCGGAGCTTCTGATGCGTCTTAATCAGTCGAAGAATCAATAAAAGCGAAAGTAAAAGAGGGATAATTACATAAATTGAACGACTTTGAGCCCTGTAGCCGCTAAATACTGCGGTGATTGATAAAAAGGTGCGGGTGTTAGTAAAAAATAGCAGAAACTGTTATTTTTAATTACGAGATTATCCTTTTAGCCCAAGTCATTAAAATATTCTTGATATAAGGGCATACTATTGCTGCACTATGTCACGTCCGTAATCGGGCTACATGCTAGAATTTTGATCTTACAATGAGCAGACATCATCAGTTAAAAGCCGCCGAAGAAGAGATAAAGATGAATATATCTCCTTTGATCGATATGGTGTTTATTCTTTTAATTTTCTTTATCGTCACGACGGTGTTTGTCGATGAGCAGGGCTTGGGTGTGAACAAACCTGAGCCAACGGCTGAAGCAAAAACGATGGAGAATGATACCATTGTATTCACCCTCCTAAACAGTGGGCAGATATTTTTTGAAAAAAATGAAATTAGCATCAATACTGTGCGTGCTAAAATTAGTGAACTGACTCGTAAGGAAAAATTACCGGTGATTATCGAGGTTGATAATGCGGCTCCGTCTGGCACTATGGTCCGTATTATGGATGAGGCCACGCTTGCGGGTGCGGAAGCGATTAGCCTTGTAAACCTTAAAGCAGGACAATAGCTGTAAGCTTTTGGGTGGTGGGCGATTGCCAAATTCTTTTCGAAGGTGGCTATTCACCTTTTTTGAATACGGCTTTTTCAACCTTTCTGTTACTTGTGATATATGAAAGGTGGTTACGTTCCACCTCTGAGGCTTTTTTAGTGGCGATCGCATTCGCCATACAATCTGTAGCAAGGGCAAGGCCCGATATCTTCCAAAACGACAATCGACAATAGCTTGTGCTTTTCTTTAAATAAGATAATGACTGAAACCCAGATAGAATCCTCTACAGAAAATTCTCCAGAAGATATAGGTCTGGTAAATTACGAAGATTTTGTCTCTGTGGAAACCTTTACCTTTGAAAATGGGGGCTCTATCCCGGGTTTTACCTTGCGATACGAAACCTATGGCCGTCTCAATGACGAAAAAAGTAATGCGATTCTCATTTGTCATGCGATAAGCGGTGATCATCATTGTGCGGGTAAATACACTAATGATGATCGCAAATCGGGGTGGTGGAACAATATGATCGGACCCGGGAAAGCGATCGATACGAATCGGTTTTATGTTATTGGCAGTAATTGTCTTGGTGGCTGTCAGGGCTCGACGGGGCCCAGTTCCATCGATCCACTAACAGGTAAACCCTACGGGTTAAATTTTCCCTCCTTGACCATTCGTGATATTGTGCGTGCACAGAATCTGCTCATTGAACATCTGAATTTGAATGAACTTTATGGTGTAGTCGGCGGTTCGATGGGTGGGATGCAGGTCTTGCAATGGGCGATTGAGTATCCCGATAAAGTTCAGCACATCCTTTCGTTAGCCTCCGCTGCGCGCCAAAGCGCGCAGGCCATCGCCTTTAACGAAGTCGGTCGCTGTGCTATTGTACAGGATCCAGGCTGGGAGGAAGGAAATTATGCCCTTGGAAAGGGACCGAATGTCGGGCTTTCGGTGGCGAGAATGATGGCGCATATCACCTATCTTTCAGATAAAGGGATGGAAATAAAATTTGGTCGCAGCAGACGTAATGATTCAAAAGGTCATCATCTGACGAAAGTAGAATTTGAGGTCGAGGGATACCTGCGATATAAAGGGCAATCCTTCACCAACCGATTTGATGCGAACACCTATCTTTATTTCAGCAAAGCAATCGATCGCTTTGACTTGCACGGGGAGACCGACAAACTCGAAGATGTATTGTCCAAAGTACAGGCGCGCACCCTCGTTATTGGGTTTACCAGTGACTGGCTCTATACACCGCGACAGAACCGCGAGATTGTAATTGCGCTTCTTCGCTGTGGGAAAAATGCGACCTATGCAGAGGTCGACATGGATCTGGGTCATGATTCCTTTCTCATCGATTCACCAGAACTCTATGATTTTGTCCGCTCTTTTCTTAACGATTAATTATGGTTACTAGAAACTTAAGCAGACGCCAGTTTGATCTCGAAATCATAACTGAGTGGGTGGCACCTGAGAGCCGAGTTCTCGATCTCGGTTGTGGGCGTGGTGTGCTTTTGCAAAATCTACGCGACAAAAAATCCATTTATGGCGTGGGTGTAGACACCGACCCGATAAAAATTCAAGGTTGTATAACGCGGGGTTTAAACGCTTACCAGGGTGATATTGAAGGTATTTTAAATGAATTCCCCGATAACAATTTTGATGTGGTGATTTGTTCGCGTACCGTGCAGGAACTAACAAATCCAGCTAATATTATATTTGAAGCTTTGCGTGTGGGACGTGCTGTAGCGATAGGATTTGTTAATTATGGTTATTGGGTGAACCGATTGAGCATGGTTTTAAAAGGGAATCGTATAGTCAATGATGTCTATCCCCAGCAATGGTATGAAAGTAGCCCTGAGAATCCAATCACCGTCAATGAATTTGAATTATTTTGTAGAGAGCATCAGATAGCGATTAAGCGACGTGTTTATTTAGCGGGTGACTGGGATACCAAGCTCACTTTTCTCCCCAATCTACTTTCTGGTTACGCGCTGTACGAGATTGCGCGGTGATACAGGATGCACGATGCAGCAAGTGAATACTACTTGGTTCAATCCGCAATCGTAAAACTATGGTGTGAAAAATTGTGGAATGTCTTTAGGAAGTTACCGCTGATGCGCTGAGCGCGCTGAGATTTTAATTTAGGGTTTCTTTTTCTTGATTTAAATCTTTTTACTCTACGTCTCTGAGGTGATTATTTTCAATCGCTAATGGCTCTGGAGCCAAACCCCCCATTCTTCAAATACTAAATAAAAATTCTTATTCACCCTATACGGATCTTCGCATTCACGCATATACGAATTCTTCTACCCGACTATAAGCATCATAAATTTGTAAAAGAATTCAGCAGAAAAATAAATTGCTGTACCAAATACCTGTCGAAAAGCTGGAATATTTATCAAAACAATGAGGATGAGAAAGCCCCAGCGTGCAAAATTGAAGTAAGTTTCATCCCGCATTCCCACTGCGTGCTTCAGGAGATGTGATCCATCGAGTGGAGGGATGGGAATCATATTAAAAATTATCAGAACACAATTCAGCAGTATTACCTGTCCCAGCAGCCCTGCTATCGCGGGTACAAATTTTAATAATACCCCGCCAATAAAGACCATGAGTAGACAGATGACCACATTTGAAGCAGGTCCTGCCATGCTAACGAGAATATCATCGCGAACCCTATTGCGAAAATTAAGCGGGTTTACCATCACAGGTTTACCCCATCCGATAATGGCAAATCCAGGAGAAAACAATATCATGAATAGCGGAATGAAGACTGTTCCTATGGGATCAATGTGCGCGATAGGATTAAAAGTTACCCGCCCCTGCGACCGCGGGGTATGATCACCTAATCTATCGGCGACGATGGCATGTGCCCATTCATGCACACTTAGACTCGCCAGCAATATCAGATAAAGCGCAATGCCTTGTTTATAATCAATCTCCATAGTTTATGTAGGATAATTTGACTCGCATCTCACACAGGCACAAGTTTATTGCATACAGTTCCTATAAGCTTCGTCTTCGGTTGCCACCCTATTGTCATTGCGAGGGAAGCTATCAGTTAACCGGCGTCTACCGAGCATAGCGACATCGTCCATTCCAGGCGAATAGCCATTGTGCTTGTGGATATCAGACTCTGCTCAAGGTCTTTCCATTGAAGGTTCATATCTTCAATTCATATTTAAATTACGTAAAAGGAATAAAACAGCAACACGATAGCTTGCCTGCCGTGCCGTAGTACCTCAACTGAGGGGTGAAGGCTGATCGTGGTCACTAAGAAAAAATATGTAACTTTTTAGATAATTTAGATCGGCAATCGTACTACTGAATGAAACCTTGAATACAGGGTCTGTGATTACGAAATAGACATCCCTTTGGATTGCTTCGTCATTTCACTTCTCGCAATGACAATAGGGAGGCAGTCGAAGATCTTTTATTTATCTACATTTCATTCTTGTGCCTTCTGTGGCTATTTCCCCAATCGCCAATGCATTAAGGCAACTGATTCAACAATTGTTCTTTAGTTTCAGCAAGTTCGGGAACATTGACCTGATCGATAAGCTCACGCGCTTTTTCCGGGGCGTTCATTTTAATATAGACATTGGCTTTATGCAAAAGGATGGCAGCGAGCTCGGCCTCAGAGTTCACACTATTACCGACAGACTCCCAGGCTTCAAGTGCTGCGTTCCAATCGGGATCCTCTAAATCATAAAAAGATTCAGCATAGCGAAACTGAAAATCGATATTGTCGGGATCAAGGCGAGCGGATTCGCCAAAAGCTTTACTCATTTGCCGGTCAAGTGTGTCGCGGTTAAACATCCCACTGGTAAGAAAAAGATCGCGGAATTGATAAAGCAATTCACCCAATTGATAGGTGTAAAGTGCAGTATCGCGACTCAGCTCAACTGCTATTAAAAAATAACCTAAAGCTTCTTTAAAATTGCCTATTTCCGCGTGATAATTTCCTAACTGTTGCTTTACTACCGCTAAATCAGGATCGAGACTGTTAGCTTTTAGAAAGATAAGCTGTGCGTCTTCAATTCGGTCAATTTTTCTTAATAGTTTGCCATAGAGTATGAGGGAAAGGACATCTTCTGGGTTTTCAGCAAGATGGGATTCATAATCAGTAATCAGATTTCTCACACTTAGTTCCAGATTTCCCGATTCATCAGAACCATCACTATCTTCGATGCGTTTAAAGATTGCTTCATGATCTTTCTGGATTTTGATCAGCTTGCGCTCACCCAAAGTCATGCTGCCGGAATTAAGGGGTGGTTTTTCCTCGTAAACTTGATCCGTGGTGCAACTTAAATTAGCAAAAACTAGAGCGGTAATAAACACCGTGTGAACGAAATGCTGGTAGCATGAATGATAAGCGACAACATCCAGACGATTCCGTGCTCGATTGGCAAAGCGTGAAATAAAGTCAACGGTAGCTAATCTGCTCGTTTGTTTTCGTGTCATGGGTTTTCTCATTAGCTCAATTTTTGTAACCACTTTTTTTTGTAAAGACCGGAGAATGCATTTAAAAGATCATACTTTAACTTGAGTCGATCGTAAGCGCTTTTATTGTACAATCCCCTGAATTCTTCATCAGAATAATACGAGGAAGAATACAATGATTTTTTTCTATTAAGGTAATTTACCATTTTCTCGACTTTTCGATTATGGTCTCCTTCATGAGGGGATTTAATCACGTCACAAAACTCAAAGTTTACGTACAATTTATTAGGGTCTATTTTATACAAATTATAAACAGTGTTTCGGTCGTACACGCTAGTTGGGCAAACCCAAATTGGGCTAATCTTTATCTCTTTCTGAAAAAATTGAGGAATTGCATAAAATTATCGATTAGAATTTGCACATCCTGAATGACTGATTCACGCTTGTCGAACATCCCTTACAGAAAATCAAATAGGGAGTACTCGTAGTTCAACTACATAAGTTCTGCGTAAGTCGACGATCTTAGTCATTTTTTCCCTATAATAAATCGCACTGCAGGATTCTGAACAAGAAAGTATTTAGAACAACAGCACCAATCTGATATCCCAGCACCAGATGTAATCATAGGTAGTCAGGTAATCAAATTTATTTTTTCTGATCGATTTATAATAAATCTCCATATAAGTATAATCACTTACCTCCAGAGCTTGATCTGCAAATTTTCCTAAGGCCAGGTAAAGCTCATCTTTACTGAATATGGTACAGTTAATAAAATCTACTGTTCGCTGCGCGCCGTCTTCTCCGCTGTGAGGGGGGTGTTTTCAATGACCCGCATCCTTTTCCATTTACCAGAGCGAAACCGCATATAGAAAACAATACTGCTCACGATGAGATAGACGCAAATAAAACTCCAGAGAATGTAAATACTGGCTTTGAAATAAGTGAGTGCGACATAGGCGGGAATAATCACTAATATCCACCCCATAGATACATTCAAATACATGATGTAGAGGGTGTCCCCAGCCCCTTTCAAAGCCGCTGTAAAGGTAATGTAAACGGCGTCGAACAAACAGTAAATCGCTACGATACGCAGCAACTTTATGGCTATATTACTAACGGCGGAAAAATTGATATTATCTGCACCTACACTATAGGGAATTAGGAAAATTTGGGGGAGGAACCAGTAAATAAGAGTCATGACACTCATATAGGTCACAGTGATTTGAAATCCTGTCCAGATACAGTATTCGGCCTCTTCCGGTCGGTTACTTCCGAGTCTCTGTCCGACCAGGGTTGCCATTGCAATGCTCGCGCCGATTAATGGCATAAAAGCCAAACTATTGATGTTAAAAGCAATGTTCGTAGCTGCTAATTCTACCATACCCAAGCGACCGCAGATGAGGATGAAAGATGAGAAGGTGAGCATATCAAGCATGAAGTTAATGCCGTTTGGGCCCCCAAAGCGAAGCAGACGTTTGAACAATTTGATATCTAATTTCCACCCGCGTAGGGTGTTATATTGCTCTCGATATCGAGGTCTTAGAATAAGCGAAAAAAATATAAGGGCGGAAGTGAGATTGCCGATGTTCGTCGCCCATGCCGCTCCGCTAATGCCCCATTCGGGTAGCCCCCATTTACCGAATATGAGGCCATAATCTAAAAATACATTGATTAATGTAGCGAAAACATTGACTCCGAGGATGGTCCAGGTTTTACCCCGCCCGCTGTAAAAGCATGATGCTGAAGCGGAGAGAATAATCGGACTTATTCCGTATGAGAGAATGCGAAAGTAAGATATTTCTTCATTGCGAATTGAAGTATCATGACCGATTAAGTTGAAGATGGGTTCAGCCAAGGCACCCAGTCCCAAGCCGAATAATAGGCTGATAAGCGCTAAGTACGCTCCCTGCCAGATGGCGGGGCCAACATTATGTGGGTGCTTTGCCCCAATGTATTGGGCAACAAAGGTATTGATATAAGTGGCAACCCCAAGGAATAAACTGATGAAAACGAATTGTGTCATCGCTGCAGGCAAAGCAGCAGCGAGAGCTTCAGTCGAATACCATGTGAGAAATACACGGTCGACAAAATGTTGAATGCTCCAGGTAGCAGTGCTGAGAATGAGCGGCAAGGCGATAATCAAGAATTCACGGTATCCACCAGGCGCTTTCCATCGATGTCTGATGTATGCTATCACAATCTAAAGGGATTTTCCATGGTCTATATTAGGTAGTCGATTTTCTATGGGTGGATTAATCTAATTGTCATTGCGTGAATCCCGCAACCGCGGGTGACGAGGCTACCGCGTGTGAAGCACGATATCTTCCATTTGGGTAGGGGATTCGTGTGAATCTTGTCAGTCCCTTGAAACGCTACCGTCTGCTATCACCTTCTTCGCTAAGATAATAGGGTGAGTGCAATATCCATGTCTAGGAATATCCAAATAATCTAAAATAATAATCTTTTCTGAGTCCTGAGCTCTAAGTTTCAATCTAGGATTGGCAATACGTTACTTTTTAAGACTCAACCGAATTTGCTTTGCGTGTTCTTCAATTAAAATTGCTTCTTCAGTTTTGCCAATTTCTTTAAAAACCTTTGCCAGCATTTCTAAAATAATTATTGTACTGGGATGGTCCTTCCCCAGAGCTTTTTCTCTTATCGTCAGGGCTCGCTTAAATAGACTAACTGCTTCTGCATAACGGCCTTGAGCGCGGTAGACATTAGCAACATTATAAAGAGATTGTTCTAGATCGGGATAGTATATACCAAGAATATCTCCTCTTATAACAAGGGCTCGCAGGTGAAGTGGTTCGGCGGCGGTATAATTGCCTTTATTAACATGCTGTTCTGCTAAATTGTTCAGAATGGAAGCAAAATTTTTCAAAGCGAGTTCCACGTCAGGATGCTCGGGCCCATAAATCTCAGTCCCTATCTTTACAACTTTTTCGGCTATTTCCGTTGCTTCTTCATAGCGCCCTTCTTGATCCAGAACCAGAATTTGCTTTCTTAGTTCTTCAAAAGCCGTCAGTTGGTCCCACAGTGACTCCTCGGCATAGGTGGGTAGCGCCCATGTAAATATCCCGATTCCAACCGCGATTGGTTTTAATAATATGATTAAATTTTTTCCTGACGCCTTCATAGGGTAAAGTCATAATAATGTTAAATCAGCTCACACCAAATCACCACCTCGTTTTAGTATATATCTTAAATGGATTTACAAGCGTTTTAATCGTTTCTGGTTTGTCAGGATTCATCTTCGGTAGACGCTTGCGTCTACCTCTTTCCCTCAATAATTGGCTGGGGCCAAGTTCACAGCGTGTCGCAATTATTGCCTGATTTTCTCTATTGCATCAATCCTGAATTGCGCTGAGTTCGTCCTCAGATATTTTATAAACGCTTTTTGGGTTAAAGGTTTGTTTTGTTCCCACCCTCAAAGCGACTTCAATTCTTCCACCGGTTAAGACAAAGAACTGAAGGAGAAATCCCCCCCCCTCCATCGTCTCTACCTGGTAATGATCCTTTTTCAGGTTTCCGATCCAAGTGGGTAGTCGATCCCTAAATACTGAATTGTCTATAACTGCTTTAGGCAAGGCAATGATTAGCGTCCCGGGTTCGTCATCGATGACTTCTCCAATCCGCTTTCGCATCTCTCTCATATGAGAGATGATTTTTCCCGCATATTCAAAAATATTGGAGCCATTTTTTGCCGGTGGGGCAATACCCCAGGTGATATGGTGAATAAAGGGGTTTCCATAACCTTGGCTTAGCATGTGTTCACGGGCCGCTGCATCAACAGGGTGGACGACGGCTACATAATCAAACCACCCCTTTTTTCGTGATGGGCTATCCGCCGGTAATCCGGAGGGGACATTGATATAATCATGTTCATCTACGGGTGAAGGATAGCAGCGATTATCCCAACCGGCAATATAGCCCAGCTTTTTCAAGGGACCGGCTACTAGATGGGCGGGATCGGTAAAAATCGCTGCGTGATCCGGGTTCGGTAAAAGTGGCACTCCTGCAGTCGTAATCTTTGCTGCTATATCAAGTGCTTCCTGGATTCTCTCTTCCGCATTCTGAATTTTCAGGTGTGCGTTGAAATCAGCTGGCAATATAAAACCCGTTCCCATAATTCGATTTTGATGGTAAATTGCTGATTGTCGAATGAAGAATAGCCACAAAAGGGACAAGAAAGAGAGATATTATTAAAAGTAAAATTGACGAATTGAAGCGAAGGTGAAGCCCGCCTGTCGGCCAAAACCTAGTGCGATGGATGAACATTATTCATTTAGACCATTAGAAACTTTTACGTATAATTTGTGTAATCCTCGGTATTTCTTATTTATTTTTTTCTTGTGCCGTTTGTGTTTTTTGTGGCCAACTCTCAGTATTTACCGTATGAAAATTTCCGGTTACCTTGTTGATGTTCCGAATCGCAAGATTACGCCCGGCATAGTGCACGTACATAAAAACCGGATTGAAAGAATAGAGAAGTCGGAATCCGTAGACGATCAATATATATTACCCGGGTTTATCGACGCACATGTACATATCGAGAGTTCGATGTTGGTCCCCTCTGAATTTGCGCGATTAGCGGTTCCTCATGGTACTGTAGCTACGATCTCCGATCCTCATGAGATCGGAAACATTCTGGGAGTGGATGGCGTAAAATACATGATCGATAGTGGCCATAAGGTTAATTTTAAATTTTTCTTTGGTGCGCCTTCCTGTGTCCCTGCGACAGTGTTTGAAACTGCAGGTGCCAAATTGACCGTTCAGGATATTGAAGTCCTTTTTAAAGACTACGATGTTAAATATCTTGCCGAAATGATGAATTGGCCGGGTGTCCTCAATAAAGATGAAGAGGTTTATGCAAAACTCGCTTTGGCAAAAAAATATAAACGAAAAATAGATGGTCACGCTCCCGGGCTAAAAGGGGAGGAAGCAAAAACATATATCGATGCGGGGATAAGCACCGATCACGAATGTTATTCGAAAGAGGAAGCATTCGACAAATTGAAGTGTGGAATGAAAGTTATCATCCGCGAAGGTAGCGCCGCCAAGAATTTTGATGAGCTGATCGATCTCATGAACACCTATTCCGAACACATGATGCTTTGTTCTGATGATAAGCATCCTGATAATCTAGTTGAAGGGCATATTAACGTTCTCGTGAGAAGAGCTATCGCAATAGGAATTGATCTTTACAAAGTTCTTGCCGCAGCATGCATCAATCCTGTTGAGCACTATGGATTAGAGGTAGGTCTTTTGAAAGAGGGGGACTTTGCTGATTTTATTGTCGTAAACAACCTGAAAGATTTTCAAGTAAGCAAGACATACATCAACGGGCATTGTGTAGCGGAGGACGGGAAATCTAAAATTGAATCAGTGAAAAATGATATTATTAATAACTTCAAAGTAAGTCCCAAAATTGTTCATGACTTTCAGATTCCCGCGGCTGGAAGCCATGCCCATGTCATCAAAGCGCTCAATGGACAAATCATTACTAAAATCGAGGTGCTCGCGGTTAAGAATGAGTCGGGTCATGCGATAGCTGATAGTGAAAATGATATGCTTAAAATCACGGTTGTTAACCGCTACGAAGATTGCGAACCATCAGTTGCATTCATTAAGAATTTTGGATTGAAAGAGGGCGCTATCGCTTCCTCGATTGCTCATGACTCGCACAACATCATCGCGGTCGGTGTCCACGACGATTCACTCTGTAAAGCGGTAAACATGCTCATTGAAGCCAAGGGGGGGATATGCGCGGTAACGCCGAACATGGAAAAATTATTATCCCTGCCTGTAGCCGGATTAATGACAACACAAGACGGGTATGAAGTTGCCAATAGCTACACAGAAATAGACAGAATGGCCAAGGATATGGGAAGCAAACTTGACTCACCCTTTATGACTCTATCATTTATGGCCCTTCTTGTTATTCCCTCCCTAAAACTAAGTGACTTCGGCCTCTTCGACGGTGAACAGTTTACCTTTAGCGAATTATTCATTAATAAATAAATGTAAGTGTTTAAATTCGAATAAATAATATTTTTTATCGTCTCCTGCAGGGATAAATCGAATATTTCTATTTGAATTATTCACTCATTATTATTTACGTGACTGTCTCTGACGATGTATAAATCTTCTGTTTTTATTTCGAACAATGAGCGCTGTTCATTTGAAATAATTAAACTGTCATCGTAAAAGCAAATACCTTCGCATGTCTTTCCGTTTTTAATACGTAGCCATGAGATTTTACCATTAAAATAATCGTCTGAACCATCCTGTGATTCAAACAGCCAAACCGCACGATAGGTAAGGACTGCGATTTGAGACCCATCTGAATTGGCGTCGGCCGCTGTTACCTGGCTGCGAATATTAAATGATGAAATTAATGTAAGCACATTTACTGCGTCAGTTTTTGTAGAATCAAATCGATATAACTTAGTGTAGTCATCTGCTCTATTTTTGCTTAGTATATATAGCTTATCCTTTGCATAGAACAACGCTTCCGCGTCAAAATTACGTTTCTTAGCCGGAAACTCTTTTTGGTCCGGGTAGACAAAAGGTATTTTGAAAAGGATCCTTGTATTGTACCTTTCGTATGGATTGGGCTCAGCCAGAATATAGATCGCTAAGTCACGCCTCGCATTGCCATTGTTTCCAAACGCCCCGATAATTAGGTTATTGTTTTTATCGATCGCAATATCTTCCCAGTCGACATTGACGGCATCGAGTAAGATAACGCCCTCATAGGGTTGATCACTCCATGAAGGAGATATAATACGCCCATTTTTTTTCACGGGAAAAATCCGCGCGCTATCTCCAGAGTCATTGTGAGTCCATAATACTTCCGGCCAGAGTCTGCTTCTAACGATTCCCGATGACTCTACTATAGGTGCGAATTTCAAGTTACCGCAGACCTTTAGTTCAACAGGTGCTACATCGGGTAACTGTATCGAATCTTTCGCGTATCCCACTGGCATGAGAAAAAAGATGGAGAAAAAGAATAATAGTAATCTTTTCATTGGAGATATATTTATTTGCCGTTTTCCGTCTGTCATCGCGAGATCGATATGGTGAAGGTCGATATTTATTTTCCAATAATCGTTTGTCGATTGGTATTTGAAACCCGTGAAAATAGCATATTTTATATTTTAGTGATTAGGATATTTGTAGACATGTACATTGCAATCACCCTATTGTCATTGCGAAGGAGTCGATAGCTGGCTGTGGCTACCGAGGGCGAAGTCCGATATCTTCCATTCTAGGGGGCTGTCAATACGGGTCCAACATTCCCCTGGATCGCCGCTGCTGACAAACAGCCTCGCAATGACAAAAGGATTCAATCGAAAATCGAAGGTGAGAAAATTTTTTAAACCCATTCTCTTTCTTCTACTAGCGGTTTTCGGGCTATATGGGCTACTCCTTTTTTGGGCGGGCGTGTGCAAACCGGAGTTGGCACTGGTGCCCCTTAAATACAGCCAGGAGCTGCTTGATGAAACCGATGATTTGCGAGACATCAGTTTCGGCCCTGAAGACCTTTACGCGATCCAGCGGGATGTCGACTATAGTGAAGGCGAGTCTGCAGGGTGGTACCCAAAAAGCGAGTCACCCATCCTCAACGAATTAGTTAAAGAGGGCAAACTGCCGCCGGTGGCGGAGCGGGTGGGACCCGAACCTGTAGTGATAGAAGGGGTAGACGGGGTTGGTAATTACGGCGGAACCTGGTTAGGTGTTTTAAACAATCCAGTCAATGTTCAAACATTGGTCCGATCCTGGAATTCAGGGTCGACCCTCGTGCGCTGGTCGCCTCTCGGTTATCCGATTGTGCCTCACATCGCCAAAGGTTGGAAAGCTTCACCGGACCGTAAAGAATGGACGATCTATCTTCGCAAGGGAATGAAATGGTCAGATGGTTACCCCTTCACTGCGGATGACATTCTCTACTGGTGGAATTATGAAATCAAATATACAGAAAAGATTGTGCACTTATGGATGCATACTGCAGGTCAATCGGGGGAGATTATAAAAATTGATAACCACACGGTAAAATATGTCTTCCCAGTACCACACGCGTTGTTTCTGGAACATTTAGCGACCGCGTTCTTCTTTTGTGCGCCTCGTCATTATATGAAAAAATATCATCCTGATATCGGTGATGATGAACTGATTGAGGCCGAGATGAAGGCGAAAAATATTCCCACGCGACATGGTCTTTATGTGGAATTGGGACTTTACGACAACCCCGAACATCCTCGCCTTTGGCCCTGGCTTTATCGCACTTATAAGGCTAACCCCCCGCGATCATACGTACGCAATCCCTACTACTGGGCCGTTGATAGCGAGGGTAACCAGCTTCCCTATGTAGACCGTATTTTACTAGATGTAAAAAACACGTCACTGGTTCCGATCACTGCTGCTGAAGGAGGCATCACCATGCAGGCGATTAATATTTACTATTTATTTTACACCCTCTTCATGTCTCAGCGTGAGGAAAATAATTATGAAGTTTTACACTGGTATAATTCAGGGGTTTCTGACTGGGCGCTTTTTCCAAATCTGAATCGTCACGTCGACCCCGACGATCCAAGAACGGAAAAGAAATGGGAACTACTTAATGACAAGCGATTCCGCAAGGCGCTCTCCTTAGCGATTAATCGGCGAGATATCATTGATGCCATCTATGATGGAATAGGAGAACCGGCACAAGTAGCGCCCGGTAGAGATTCCTATTTTTACCACGAAGAAATGCAAAAAGGTTATACCGAGTATGATCCTGACCGCGCCAACCAGATATTTGATGAGATTGGATTAATTGGGCGTGACTCTGAAGGATATCGCACTTTCAAGGATGGTACACGTATGGTATGGTATCTCGACTTAATCCCCAATTTCGCCGATGGTCCGTCCTCCTTTATCATCGAAGACTGGAAAAAAGTCGGTATCCATGCGATTGAGCAGGAGATATCCTTCAATCTTTTTAATGTTGAACACCTTGCTCGTAAGCATGACTTTTTTGTCTGGGGTGAGGGTGGAGGATTCAATCCAGTCTTGAAGTCCTATGGATTCTTACCCATGTGGGGGCAAGCGCTGGGTTATACTTCTTGGTATGTGAACGGTGGGCTTTACGGTAATCCCGAGGCGAAAAAAGATGGCGGGGTTGAGCCACCGCCCGGACACCCGGTGCGGCGATGCATGGAATTATATGAAGCTGCACAACAGGCAACCACAATTCAAGAGCAGAGGGAGATTATTCGGGAAGTCCAGGATATCATGGCTGAAGAGCTTTGGGCGATTGGCATCTCTTCGTCGGCACCAGATATTGCTATCGTAAAGAAAGATTTCAAAAACGTTCCACGCAAACTTATCTATGGGTACAATACTCCGTCCAATGGCGGCCCGGAAACTTTCTATTTCGAAAACCCGAAAGATTCTCCCGGAACGATTGCCCGGATAAAAAGAGAAATGACGGAGATCACGACGAGGACAGATTTAAATAGAGCACGACCCATCGAAGGTGCTAGAGTTAGTAGTGAGGCGATTGGCCGGATCATTCGCCACCTTTTCCTTGGTATTCTTGCCGCTGGCCTGATCCTTACCGGAGTCAAACATCCCTATATTGGACGCCGCTTATTAATCATGTTGCCCACCCTGCTTGTTATCTCCATTATTACCTTTATCATTATCCAGCTCCCGCCAAGCAATTTTATTGATAACAAGATTTTACAAGCACAAGTATCCGGCGACTATCAGTACATGATCGAAGCGGAGCAACTGCGCGAGTTATTTCCTGTCGATGAGCCGATCTTAAATCAGTATCTGGTTTGGTTGGGTCTTCCCTGGTTTCTATCGTTTCAATCCGAAGATCGCGGATTGATGCAAGGTCATCTGGGTTTTTCCATGGAGAGTCGTAGGCCGGTTAATGATGTGGTTGGCGATCGTATCTTGCTTACAGTCTTTATCTCGTTGGGTTCTATCCTCTTTACCTGGGCCGTTGCTCTGCCCGTAGGGATCTATTCGGCTGTGCGTCAGTATTCATTTACCGATTATATTTTCACTCTCCTCGGATTTATCGGGATGTGTGTCCCCAGTTTTTTGCTCGCGCTCCTTATCATGTACTGGAGCAAAGTCTATTTTGATATCAGTATGACCGGTCTTTTCTCTCCGGAATACGCTGGGCAGTTGGAATGGAACAAAGGTAAAATTATTGATCTTTTGCAGCATATCTGGGTGCCGGTCCTCGTGTTGGGAATAACGGGTACGGCAAGCATGATTCGTGTGATGCGGGGCAACTTACTCGATGAACTGAAAAAACCTTATGTTACGACTGCCATGGCTAAAGGGGTACGTCCCTTCAAGTTGCTGATTAAGTATCCAGTGCGTATTGCGCTCAATCCATTTATTTCGGGGATAGGTGTATTGTTTCCCCAACTCGTATCCGGTGGCGCGATTGTCGCGATGGTTCTAAGCCTGCCCACGATCGGCCCCATGATGCTCGAAGCGCTGATGACCGAGGACATGTACCTGGCAGGATCTATGCTGATGGTATTGAGTCTTCTCGGGGTGATGGGCACCCTCATCAGTGACCTTTTGCTCATGTGGCTCGATCCGCGGATAAGGATGGAAGGAGGTCTACGCTGAGACGAATGTGGATTTCGGATTTGTGATTGCCATGACCACTAAGCCCAACATCCTTCGATTCGAAAATTGCCAATTGTTATTGTGCCGGGACAAAATCCAGATTTTCTGTTATGCGCGTGCCGTCTTTTTTGAATGAATCCAGGTAGAGGTGGATCCTTTCTTTGGCCTTTTGGGAATCATGATTGTTTAGATTGATGTTCAATAAATCGATATACCAGGGTGATTTAATCTCATCCATCACGTATTGATCAACAATCTCTTTTGCAATCGGAAGTGTTGTATCTTTGGAATCATTATGAACATCTTTATCTTTTGCTTGTAGCAATTTGTCGTATTCTTCTTCCAATAACTTTTGAAATAATTCGAGTGTAAAAACATCTCCTGATTGAATGCCGGTTTCAGGATCATCTTCATTCAGTTTTGCTTCTTTATGGATCCATTCCCATAAGATGCTCAAACGAATTTCACCGGTAGCCATATCTTCCATCAGATATAGAATGTCATCATTGTTGAAAAAGTCGGCTGGTTTCAGTGCCGCGGCCTGAAATCCCTGTCCGAAAGCATTGCCGTATTGTAACCCGACACTGAGAAGATTGCGAGCGCCCCTGATAGTTCTGGGTGCAGGTTCAAGGTGAGTCAGACCATCTGCGTCATCTTGCGAATAGGTGAGGCGGGGGAATTCTCTTCCCAGCTGATTATCTTCGCCCACTTCACCCCACATCGGCTGCACAATACTAACCATCTTCCAATGGGCTACCCATTTACCACTGGCGCCTTCACGTTGTTCGCGCTTTGCTCCGGCAATCGCTTTTTCCATGCTCGCTTCGACACCGTCTTTAGAGCCTACAGGTATGTTCGGTTCCATTCCTCCCTGCCAAAGTGCAAAATTGCCATTACTGTCTGGAGTATTCACTGCCCGTCGCACACGATCTTCATAATTTCTCATGTAACCATAGGTCATTGTGATATCTTCTATATTGGGATTTATAAACGATGGATCCCATGCCATTGCATCTGACACACTGTTAATGTAGTCCCATCGGCCCGTATTATAGCCGACGAAATGTCTACCCAGAGCCGCTCGGATTTCCATCAACTGAAAGGTTGCCTCGAGCTGCTCAACAAGGACATAAACTTTTATTGTTCCAATGGGAAGATTGAGATGCGATTCAAGCGCAGACAGCATTTCATTCCAAAGCGCAGCTTCCTCTGCAGTCTGGATCTTGGGTAAATAGAGGACAATGGATGAACTTGCCTCCTGCAATCGTTGATAGTTGTTCACGACGTAAAGCGTGATATCAGTGATCGAGGCTGATAGCGCTACACCATTTTCGTCACGGATATGCCGATCGTCCAAATGTAACCCTCTAGCGCGAAAAATTTTTGTTGTGACATCCAACTGTTTTTCCCAGTTTTCGATAATCTTTCTTCCTAGAAAGTCGGCAGCCCACTTATTCATCTCCTTGGCGACTTGTTCGGCCGCCGTCATAAAAATAGGGTCTCTTTGAATCGCCAGTTTCAAATTCCTCTGATTGTCGAGCGACATGGTGGTGATTTGCCCAAGAGCGTCCTCACCATCAAACATCCAGCCATCGGCACCGGACAGCAAGGCGTAGGCCACGTTCCGAATACTTCGATCAATGGAAACTAAAGGTTTAGCGGCGGGTCCTGTGCCTTGAATCCACTGTCGTTGTAAATCCGTGGGAATCTCTGCCCCGATGAACTTTCCCTCTCTTGCCTCTTCAACCTTAATTTTGGTCCCCTGTATATCATCATTGGCATTAAGAAATTCTATGGGTTGTCTTTTCCGTGATCGTTCAGCTCTTCTTTCAATTCTTTTCGCCATGAGCGATTTCCGATCTTTATTAAACCTAGCTAATGCAGCTAAGGCGGTCAAGGCTTCCGGCGTATAGACATCACTATATGCACTCTCGAGCGCATCTCTAATTTGTATATCACTCATCGGCTGATCTCTGCGCGGAATCTGTGGTATATCTTCCTAAGATGTCTGGAATTACTCACGAATTAATCTTCATTTGACAAGTATAAAGCTTTATAGCGCCGTATGTATTCTCGGTCCCTTTTTTCAACCGCTTCGTCAAACTTTTCTGGATTGACGAACCATGTTTTTTGCCCTTTCAAATGTTCGCTGATCTTCTTGTCAACTTCGTTCGTGGAGTCATGAGGGCGTATATCCTCTGGCCATTTCCAGATTCCCGCCAGGTCATAGTGCTTGAATGGCCCTTCATGCGGCATGCGAAAGCCAAAAGTAGAAATTATTCCAAGTTCGATATCTTCAGCGCTTGCCATACCTTGGGCCCACAAACGAGCGGCTTCTTTAAACACGACCGCTTGTAACCGATTTATCAGGTATCCCGGTTCCTCGGTGTATAAACGGATAGGTACTCTTCTTGCTTTTTTCATCAGGTCATAGACTAAGTCGAAAGTCTCGTCTGATGTTCCCGGTCCTTTCCCCACTTCAACTCCGGGCACGATATGCGGCGGAGCAAAATAATGAGTTAACACTATTTTATCCTGCCTTTTTACATCAGAACCAAAATCACTCAGCACAAGAGAAGAAGTATTACTGGCAATTATGGCATGTGGGGGGGAAAGTTCATCCAGTTTGTTGAACATTTCCCGTTTATCTTTGGACCTGTCGAAAATGGCTTCAGTAATGAAATCACTGTTCGAAGCCACATCACTCACATCAGTTGTCGTCGTTATCCTGTTTACCGCGTCATCCGCCTGCTTTTGAGTTATTATTTCATACTCGATGAAGAGAGCTAAAGCAGACTTTATATTTTTCACTGACTGCTCAAGGATCTCATTGCTGATGTCACTCATTACCGTGGGGTACCCCGCTAAAGCGAAATTTAACGCGATACCGAATCCCATTGTCCCACTGCCAACCACACCGACTTTTTTTATATCAGCTAGCTCCATTGGATTGTCCCCGGTTTGTAACAACCGTAGTTTTAGGATTTAAGTCTGTGATAATTCACCCGTGCTCAGTTGCCCCAGCGACTCGGATTTATTCCCGGTGCGTCACTCTTCATCCCTTCAGGCTTATGTTCCTGATGCCAATCAGAACCGGATGTGTTGAGACTTTGTAGAAATGGCTTGGCTTCTTCGGGTGCTGTGGCAACTAATTCAGGATCCCATTCCTCCATCGGTTGGATCGGTCCGGCCCAGGCTGGACGATAGCCAAATTGAATGAGCTCACGGTTGTGAGAGTCCGTATTCGGGTGTGTGCCATGGAACAGGTTGATAGGAATGATGACAGCTGAACCTGCCCTGACGCACAAGGTAAGCTCTTCGGGATGGGATTTGTAGCGTACATAGGGGTTGGCTTGCGCATGAAAAGAAATGTGAGTGCGCGGAATCACGCGAAAAGGCGCCCGTTCAGGTTCGAGATCATCGAGGTAATAAAGCACGCGCAGTAATTTGGGAGAACTGCCCTCGTAATCAAAGATGGACGATCCATAGGGTTGGCCGTCAGTGTGCATTGAGATTCCAGGGGAGCCAGGAGTTGTTCTCTGATAAAATCCACGTGTAAATACAATGTCTGGGCCCATCATCTCTGTAAGAAATTCAATAATTGGCGGATGCCCGATCAACTTGGCAACCTCATTGCTATACCACTGGGGTTGTGAGGTCCCAATCTTCTGATACTCGCTGTACGGCTTGGGACTCATAGGGATATCGGCAAGTTCGGACTTTAGTTTAGCGATGTGCTCAGCATTCAGCATATCAGGTAGTACAACATAACCTTCAACCTCTAAATGCCGAATACGTTGCGGCAGGGAGAGGGAAGAGAAATCCGTCTCATCGACGTTCATAAAATCAATTAATTCTTCAGGATCAATTTTTGGTATAGTCACATCTTTCATCAGTCACTCCTTTTAAATTTACATTACATTTTTGTAACTTAACAATTCTATGAGAAAATAAAAAGAGTATTTTTATTAAATTGTAATAAAAGTGAATAAGTGTTCAGCAGTCGTCTAGCTACACGCTTTGGCGCAATCTCTCTTGCGAAATTTCAGACAAGGGAGATAAAAAATCGGCATCAGATTAGCTGTTTAGGAAAAATACCAATTAAAAGGGCGAAGAAAATGCCGAAATGTCGATGAAATCCTCCTACCATATTAAGGAGAACGATATATTTATGAGCGACAAACCAACAGATTCCGAAAAAGAAACCCATCCGGACCCCGAACAGACAGACAGAGTTAACGACGCCAGGGAGTAAAGCATTTACACAAATATGTCTGTTGAAAGGTTTCCACCTGGCTCACGCACAGTGTGAAAGTGAAGATATGCGGACGATAGCCCAAGTCAGAATCGGCCGATTCGATGTGACCCGGGATCAGTAATAATCATGCTTGCATCAAAGCTTGATCACCGTCGAAGTAGATGAAATAACGATTGAATGAGATCTGTAATCGTACCGAGCATGAAATATATGAAACATAATTTACGGAGAATTCATGAAACTTAAATTAGCTTGTCCCGACTTCACCTTTCCATTGTTAAAGCATGAACATGCACTTCAGCTGATTGCAATGTTGGGAATCAAAGGGGTGGATATCGGATTGTTTGAAAAGCGTTCGCACCTTCAACCCTCAATTGAATTCAAAAATGTGCGCCGTTCAGCGCGTCGACTAAAAAGAAAGCTGGATGATCTGGGGTTGAAAGCGGTAGATATTTTTATGCAGTCTGAAGACTCCCACTCATTAGCGATCAATCACCCCCAGCGCTCCTGTCGCCGCCGATTGAGTGACTGGTATCTTAAAACTTTAGAGTATGCGGCCGAGTGTAATTGCAATCATGTCACGATAACACCCGGAGTACATTATAAAGAAGAATCCTATTCTGATTCTTTTACCCGTTCGGTCGAGGAGTTACAATGGCGGACTGATGAAGCCAAAAAACATCGCATAGTTTTGGGAGTCGAAGCCCATATAGATTCGCTAGTCCCTCGACCAAAACCCGCTGAAAAACTGATAAAAAGTGTTCCCGGATTGACCCTGACCCTGGACTACGGGCACTTTGTACGAGAAGGTTGTAAGGATGCAGTTATCGAACCCCTGCTCAAATACGCCAGCCACTTCCACGTACGCGGCGGGTGTAAGGGACGATTGCAGACAAGTTTTGAAAGCAACACTATTGATTTTAAAAGAATTTTTAAAGTAATGCAGAAGATAGGTTACCGCGGGTGGCTCACACTCGAGTACGTCTGGACTAATTGGGAGCATTGCAATGAATGCGACAATATTTCCGAGACGATCCTATATCGCGATTTTTTTCGATCACTTGTACGTGAAACAAACGCGATTAAAACGAGAAGATGATATGTAATTTATGGGTTTAATCTTCAAAGGGATTTAGGCGATTTGCAGATTTGAGTAGTGTACATACGCATATAAAAGATCGACCCTTTAACGATCGTTCATTAACGAATTTTCAAAGTTGAAGGTCGCAAACATAAGCAACCTTCGTTTATAAATTAAACCAAACTACCTTCTTCTATCACCCCTCGGTGCTCTTTCTTCTCTTGGTCTAGCTTGATTTACCTTAATTGGCCTACCGCCAACGTCAGTGTTATCTAAAGCGTCTATTGCGCTTTGTGCTTCTTTCAAGTCTGACATTGCGACAAAAGCGAAACCTTTAGCTCTGCCCGTGTGCCTGTCATATATTATATTTACATTGTCTACATTCCCATGCGCTGAAAAAGCATCACGGATGCTCTGCTCGTCAGTGTCGTAGGGGAGATTTCCTACATATATATCCATTTCTATCTATTCCTTTTTATGTTACGCCATTACAAGTTATTACAGTTCTGAATAATGGCGTAGTACCAGATCCTGTTCTTGAACATTTGTCATTCTCGTTTAAAATCATTTTCTTTAAATAGCCTGACAAATTAATCAACTGTATAATTGGAGCATCAATAGTGAAAAATTGCAAGGCTGTCTTTAAAAGAGACCTTAGATTGCTTTAATTGCACCAGTATTCGATCAATTTGGAGTATTTTTCTGTCCCAAGCTTTAACTGTTCCAAATCAATCCATTCATTGTCCGTGTGTGCCATGGCTATGTTTCCCGGCCCAAAGAGAACTAATTTTTCCATATCCGTAAACGCCATACCATCGCTACCATAAGATACTGTCCGTGGTGTCTTTTTCCCCGCAATTTGCAGCACGTCTTTCATAAAATCAGACTGGGGATCACTATACAGGGGTGTACCAGATAACCCGGTTTCAAATTCAAGGCCACATTTCTCCGCTGCTTCCCGTGCGCGGTCGATGAGAGGCTCAATGTCTTGACCAGGCATGGGTCTGAAACGGACGATGCAGATACTCTCCGGGGGTGTGATATTTAGCGCCTTGCAATTATCTTTCATGATAATATTACAGCGCATAGTCGGCGGATCAAACTCCTCATTTTTCCACTTGGGATCAGATTCGGTCTCCTCATGTAAATTTTTCATTTCAACAAGAAACGGGATCATAGCAAGATTGGCATTGATTCCTTCATTAGTACTCGAATGAGCAGCTTTACCCTGTGATATAGCTTGGAACCCAGCCGTGCCCTTGTGTGAATAGACAACTTCTAGCATCGTCGGTTCACCTATTACACCGTTACTCTTACCCTCAACCATTTCACGATAGAACTGGGAATTTTGAGCTACTTGCATTGCCCCTTCCATACTGATTTCTTCATCCGATGTACAGGTAATATATAATGGATTTTTTAGTTTTTCTGCAGGTACTTGCTCAGCGGCCGCTAAAATACAGGCGATGGATCCTTTCATGTCACAACTGCCGCGCCCGTAAAGCTTGTCATCTATAATATTCGGTGTGTATGGCCCCTTTGTTTTGGAAAACCAAGCGTTAACTGGCACTACATCTGTATGGCCAAAATAGGCCATGCCACCACGACCTGCTCCTTTCTTTCCAACGACGCAGGCTTTTCTGATTCCAGTAGGATCATCATACTCGAGACGCTCGATCTCAAAGCCGATCTTTTTTAGAATATTTTCCACATAGTTGCTGATCGCTACGTTCGATAATGTACTCGTTGACTCAAATGAGATCAATTCCTGGCTATATTGAAGTGAATCCATGATTCTTTTTATCGTGCTATTGAATTAACTGTCCATGAATAAAAATAAAAAATAAATGAATAGAGATAGTGCCGTAGTAACTGCGTGCTCAGGCCATTTAGTGCAAATTATTATTTATAGTTTATCCTTTATTCACTCCGTCCGCTGCGAAGTGCGTGTATCATTAAGTTATGATCAAGGTTGCCCCCCGTTAAAACCACCCCGGCTTTTTTTCCCGTCATCCTATCTTTTTCCTTCAGTAGTGCGGCTAAAGGGCTGGCCCCCGCCCCTTCTGCAATATTATGTGTATCCGTATAATAAATTTGAATCCCGTCCATTATTTGCTCATCGGAAACCGCAACTACCCTCGCTACACCTTGTAGTATGGATTCCAACGCGAGCGGGTTAGGGATACGGACGGCAAGTCCATCGGCCATGGTATCACAAGATGTCGTTTTTTCTAATTTTTTGTTATTAAAGGAAAGCGCATAAGCGGGGGCTTTATCTGAAACTACACCCACGATCTCAGTTTTTAGATTTAACGCGTTTCGGGCGGCAATCATACCACAAATCCCCGAGCCTAATCCGATGGGTACGTAGACGGTATGCAAATCGGGTACCGCTTGTAGGAACTCCAGGCTATAGGTTCCTACGCCTTGCACGAGAAGGGGATGAAAAGACGGAAATAGATGCAGACCGTTTTTTTTAGCTAGCACTTGAGCATATTCAAGTGCTACATTAAAGTCCTTCCCATGTTCAATTAATTCAGCGCCATAGCTGAGCATCGCCCGGTTTTTACCGGGACTGTTGTTAACTGGAATAACGACCTGAGCCTTTATTCCAGTTTTTTGAGCCGAAAATGCGACACTCTGCCCATGATTACCTCGAGTTGCGGCGACAACACCGAGAACTTCGCGTGCGGATTTAATTAATTGATCGATATACCATATCCCTCCGCGAACTTTAAACGATCCTGTCGGTAAGTGATTTTCGTGTTTGATCCAAACTTCACAACGGCAACGCTCGCTCAATAGGGGCCATAACAGTTGTGGCGTAGGCGACAGGTGCTTATATACCAGTGAAGATGCCGATTGAATATCGGATAATGATAAATTTAAATCCTCAATTGCGCTCATTTGTCTTAAGGGGTAGACTTCCTTTTACCCCCTTATCATAAGGGGGTGCTATAAGAGCAAGCATTGATTTAGCCAAGGCGACAGCTTGGATTTACTTCCTCATTTGTCTCTGGGGTACAAATGTCAATTTCACAGTATTTAATCAACAGTGCTGATTAATCATTTCCACTATCGCCGCTAGTGTCAGATAACAGAGCGACGCTTCACCATTCGTGAGCGATATACCACCGTGTATCTACTCATTAATTCCCCCCAAAGCAAGTTCCTGGATGCTTGAGAACGCTGAGTAGGGCTCCATCTTTGATAACTTTAAATGGTTCCAGTTCGAGAATGTAAAACCATTTATCTAATGGTTCTTGTTCAATGATTACCTGACCGGCCTGAACTTCTATATATTCTCCCATAATACTTACTCTAGCTTTATTCGGGGAGAAATTAATATAAAATCTAAAATTTACCTATATTTGTTAATATCTCAATCTGCAAATTGGTTAGACATGATATTTAGTTTATTTCGAGCGGTGTGATACCCCTTTTATTCTCTCAAATGAATCAGCGCTAAGGCGACAATCGATGCCCAGCCAAGAACCTTAAATACACCTCCTGCAAGGGCTGCTTCCACTTCTGTTTGGTTGAGAAGAAGGAGTTGTTGTTCTTCCAGGTCATCAGCATTCGCCTCTTTTACACAGTGAGCTTTTTGGGCAAGATAAAAGTGAGCATAGCCAGCACCGCGGTTGCCATCGACAATATAATCTCCTAAGTGGATCCAATCCGGAGCTTCGAAACCTGTTTCTTCAAGTAATTCACGTTGCGCTGCTGCAAGAAAGTCTTCACCCGGCTCGAGATACCCTCCCACCGGGGCAATTGTGGTGCCATCAACGCTATATTTTGTCTGACGAAAAAAAAGAAACTCGTTTCTTACTGTTATCGCTACGACATTGACATAATCAGGGGAGATTACCCAGGGCCAATCGTCGATTACCTTCCCATCGGGCAACTCGACTGTATGATTTTCAACGGCTAAGTATTTACTGTGATTTAAAATCGTTTCGCGTGAGAGTGTTTTCCATGGTGTCATAAGGGAGATGCGCCATAATTAAGGTTTATTGAGTTCATTAGTTTATTTGAAGAGTTGAGATATATTTATCGAGTATGTTTTGTCTTTATATTATCTGTATTTGCGGTAAATTATAATAGTGCACCTTTTTTTGTGAGGCTGTCAGCTGATCAAATCCGAAAACAGAACTATAAGATATTGGTCTTAAGTAAGATATAATAGGAATCAGTCTTTTAGATCCGATGACACGGGGCATTGTTAATCGGTTGCAGGTCATGGCCAAGACAATTTTCAATCCCTATAGCGAGGCAATTAAATCAGACTGTGAAGAATTAGATGTTGCAGGAAGTGATTTAGTTTTTTATTCGCAGTACATAACTTAAAATCAACACACTTACACTTATGAACAGCGAGAAATTCATCCAGGACTTACAATCTGAAATAGATAAAAGGCATCTATTAAAACACCCCTTTTACCAAATGTGGAATCGCGGGACACTACCCATCGAGGTGATGAGAAAGTATGCGGAACAGTACTATCATTTAGAAAAGAACTTCCCCACGTTTCTTAGTCAAATTCACGCATCTTGCACGCAGGATGAATTCGATGTGCGTCAAGCCGTCACGAACAATCTTTATGACGAGGAGCACGGTGTGGAAAATCATCGTGAATTGTGGCTTCGATTTGGTGAAAGCATTGGCGCGTCTCGTCAAGCAATTCAAGACTCTAAGCCCTTACCAGAAACTAATTCAGCAATTGCGGTCTTTAACGAGCTCTCCTCACGTTCTTACTTAGAGGGTGTCAGTGCTTTGTCTGCTTACGAATCACAAATCCCGGCTGTTGCTGAGACAAAATTAGCAGGATTAGAAAAAAATTACGCAATAACTGACGAACGCGGTCAGAAGTTTTTCAAAGTGCATGGTGTTATGGATATAGAACATGCGAATAGCTGGTGGGACATTATTAGCGAACACGCGGATACCGAAGAGCAGAAGAAACAGGTCACGGAAGCGGTAAAATTGGGGAGAGATGCGCTTTGGGATTTCCTCGACGGGGTTTGTATCGCTTATATGACCACTGAGAAACAGGGTGAGATAGACCTCCTTTATGCAGAGGTGGACTCTCCTGCCTAAGGGCATTTGAAGTTTAAAGATAATAAAACTGTAATCATGGGGGTGCTGAATATCACTCCCGATTCATTTTCAGACGGCAGTCAGTTTTTTACGATTGATTATGCGCTGGCCCGCGCCAGGCAACTTATAGCGGAAGGAGCTGATATAGTCGATATCGGGGGAGAGAGCACTCGGCCCGGTTCAAATGCGGTCGACGAAGACGAGGAACTGAATCGCGTGGTGCCAGTCATTGAGCAGCTGGCGAGAGAAATAACAGTGCCAATTTCTATCGACACCTATAAACCGGCTGTTGCTAATGCCTGTCTTGAGCATGGTGCTGGAATGATAAATGATATATCGGGCTTGCGTTATGATAACGGTAAGATGTTGGAGGTAGCAAAGAGTCATCAAGTCCCCGTATGCATTGTTCACATGAAGGGGTTACCGAAGACGATGCAGCAAGATCCCCAATACAATGATCTAGTTGCGGAGATCAAAGGGTTTTTCAGCGAACGTATAAAAGTGGCGAAATTAGCTGGGATTAAAGATGAAAACATAATTCTCGATCCAGGTATCGGTTTTGGAAAAACCGTCGAGCATAACTTAATCCTATTACAACGCTTAAACGAATTTTCTGATCTGGGGTTTCCCCTTCTTATTGGCACATCAAGAAAATCATTTATTGGAAAGATTAGTGATTTGCCAGCCGAAGAGAGGTTAGAGGGTACAATTGCTTCCAATGTACTGGCAGTTATGATGGGTGCTAAGATTGTGCGTGTACACGATGTGCTTGAGCATAAACGCGCGTTTGAAATTATTGATGCGATCGAAAGTGCATGAGTGGAAGAGTGCAAGATGTCTATCTTGGACTCGGCGCTAATCTTGGTGATCGGAGCAAGAACATTGAACAGGCGGTATCCTATCTTGAAAAACAGGGGGCCGTTGTAGCCGTATCAAGTTTGCATGAAACAGAACCTTGGGGGATCACCGATCAACCGCTGTTTTTAAATGCTGCTTTGCATTTACACACCCGTTTGTCTGCTAATAAGCTTCTTGTATGCATTTTCAAAATAGAAAAATATCTGAAACGCGAAAAGTTAGTTGTCAATGGTCCCCGCACGATTGATATTGATATATTGCTCTACGGGGATGCGATCATAGACGATCTGGGCTTACAGGTGCCACATCCCGGTATGCATGAACGGACGACAGTGCTTCTCCCTCTGGTTGAAATTGCACCTGAAGTCGTTCATCCCGTCCTTCATAAAACGGTGGCGGAACTTCTGGAGGAAATTTAGTGACTACAGAAGAGTGGAAAAATGGAAGGTTGGATGGATGAAAAAATACATGTTAAAAAACCAGTCATCCACTCTTCCATCCTTCCATACTACCTCCGCCCCTCACAATCTTGACCTCTGATTCTTTAGGCCATATTAATGAATTAAATATGGATAGAAAGAAAGGCATTGGTGCTTTAATCCCGGAGTTTATTTTCCGGCTTCGGTTTCCCCTGTTATTTATTATTTTCTTGTTGTTCTTTATCGTCGATCTTGCGCTACCTGATTTTATTCCCTTCGCAGATGAAATTTTCCTTGGTCTCTTAACCGCTATTTTAAGCCGATTAAGAAAGGAACGAGTCGAGTTCCCCGTCAACAGTGAACAGTAAACGGAAGCGTGTGTTGTCTTTATAGTATACACAGAATTTCAATCATCCATGCTTTCTCTTCTCCAACCTTACTTTTCGAAACCTCCCATAAGGCCTCCCAAATCTAAAAGTTATTTTTTTAATGCCCATTTCGAGTTTACAGAACACTCACACCCTAACTAAAGGAGCACGATGGCAAAGCCACAAAAACTGACGGATGAGCAGATTAAAAATCAATTAGAAATTTTGAGAAACTGGTCATTAAATGAGGGTAAGCTACACCGAGAGTATAAGTTTAAGGATTTCGTTGAAGCCTTTGGTTTTATGACGCGTGTTGCCCTTGTAGTCGAGCGAATGAACCATCACCCAGAATGGTTCAACGTTTATCACACCTTGATCGTTGATCTCACAACCCACGATGTAAGTGGGATCAGCGAACTTGATATTAAGCTGGCAACAAAGATGGACGCATTAGCGGGGGAGCAATAAGTATTGAACAGGGATAGAATCGATAGAGGGAAAATTGATTGGATTTGCTATGTCAATGAGAATGCTTAACTTTATTAGTCATCCACACATCTATCCATCCATGCTTCCTGAAACGTCTGAATCTACTTGAAGTTTAGAGACGTTTTAAATTTTCGAGATCAATTTCCCCCGAATTGATTTTCCCTATCGTTTCGACAAGAAAACTGTGTTCTCTTTCAAGAACACGTTTCGATAACGATTCAACATTGTCCGATTCCATTATGGATAATGATGTCTGTGCAACAATCGGACCTGAGTCATAATCTTCGTCAATAATGTGAATGGTAACTCCTGTTTCCTTTTCCTCCGCTTTTAAAACTGCCTCATGCACGTTTAAGCCGTACATTCCTTTTCCACCATATTTTGGAAGTAGAGCGGGATGTATGTTTATTATTTTCCCCCTGAATGTATTGAGTATGATCTCACCAATCTTTTTCATATATCCCGCTAGAATAATCAGCTCAGTTTCATGGCGAAGTAATGCATCGAGCATAGTATTATCGAGATCATCCGATGACGGGTGGGATTTTATATTGAGAACATAATAGGGAATCTTCTCCTTCTTTGCTCTCTCGACTGCACCGGCATCACCGTTGTTACTAATCACGATGACCGGGGTTGCGTTTAGGACGCCATCTTTACAAGCATCAATTACTGCTTGCATGTTGCTCCCATTATGCGATGCAAAAAAACCGAGATTCATTGGATTTATTTTATAATTACTATTTTTATATCAGGTTGAGGTCTGATAATCTATAAACAAATATGAAGAAAAATTTATCAGGAAATAAATAACTGTATGACTGCGTCCCGTCAGGGCGCGATATTTTTATTTCTGTATCGAGGGGTTAAACCCCTCGATAAATGCCGAAGCCCCGAGAGGGGTGTTTCTTGGCGTGGTTATAGATGCAGCAAAAGGAGGAGAATAAATAAGAGCATCTTTTAATCACATTGGTTTGAACACATCGCGTTTTGAGAAGATCGTTAATCTCATCCCTGTGTTCCCTGCAAAAGGCCAGAAAGTGGGGGTAGCAAGCCTCTCGAGGTTCTGTAAAATCCGTCATACCTGGATAATAGGGATGTCAATGCAGAGGTGGGGTGATTGCAAAAGTAAATAGTGAACAGCGGCAAATAGCATATTGGGGATGGGTTGCCCATTTTGCGACTTCGAGGCCAGAGTAAGCATTTGGAATCTTCTGCGATTGCCATCGACAATTGTTCATATAATGGTGAGGAGTCCCTTGTCTCACTTGCCGCAAAGGTGCGGAATTTATCAACGATTTTATCCAACACAGTTTAGACTTGCTTTAATTACCTTCAGGCCTGCGGGTCAAAATATAAGTCTTAACCCCGCGTGGCATCGTCAACAGGTTCGTAGCCAACCAACTCTCGAGCGTGTTCAACATCCCAACGCATCCCAGTGTTGTTTGACATCCCATTAATGACCGCAAACTTGATCGTGGGATCGGCATCAATGCAACGTCCTATAAGCTGACAAAGGTCGGGATTTGAGAGCCACATCAAACGAAACCACGCATCGCGATCCCGGGGTATATCATCTAAACTATTTTCGTCTCTCTGGACCCAGCCAATCCGAACCGCGATATATGAGATTCCGTACGCATCGGAAAAACATTTACCCATACGCTCTCCCATTAACTTGGCTGAACCGTAGGCCGTGCTATTGTGCGACTTCCCATTCGCAACCCAATGGGTGCCTGGCAGAGGAGGGGTGTCAGCTGTAATTTTATTCGGTTCGGGAATGTCCTTATAGCCACCCATGGCGTGATTGGAACTGGCGAATATTACGCGCTTAACGCCACCTTTAACTGATGCCGATAGAGTATTAACCACGGCATCGATATTCGGGCCAACGACTTTATCCCAAATTTGATTGGCCGTTGGATCGGCTGCCATATGTATTACCGTGTCGACACCTTGAAAGTGATCACTCCACGATTCGCTCCAAACACTCAAATCTGCCTGTTTGATCTCCTTATCGCCACGGGAGTCAATATCCAAGAGCCGCAAATCATAGTGGCACTGAAAATGCTGCCTCAGCTTGTTGCCGATGTTACCCGCCGCACCTGTGATGAGCACTGTCTTCATGTTATTTGATAGGTTTAATAGGTTCACGGTTCAATGGTTGTGGGGAACCTCGTTCGTGATTTTGTTAGCGATGGAGTATCAAATGGATGAGATTATCCTTCCAGACATCTATCCATTCATTCTTTTACCCTTGATTCCTGGACACAGCTCACGTCTAACCACTGACGCCCGCTGCGGGAGCAGGTTCTTCTGCGGGGTGCTGCATGGCAGCGACAATGCGATCCGGGCTCATGGGTAAATGATAAAGCCGTTTGCCTATAGCATGGTAAATAGCATTCGCAACGGCTGCTAAGGGTGGGACTATGGGTACTTCACCTACGCCGCGGATACCGTGCGGACTATCCGGGTTAGGTACTTCCACTATGATCGTTTCAATCATCGGGAGGTCCAGCGATGTTGGCATTCTGTAGTCCAGGAAACTGGTGTTATCGATGGCACAATCTTTATTATAGAAGAAACCCTCATTGAGGGCCCAACCGATACCTTGAACGACACCTCCTTGAATCTGGCCTTCTACGTAGCTGGGATGAATAGCCCTGCCAGCATCCTGAACAGCAGTGTAACGCAAAATTTCAACTTTTCCAGTTTCCGGGTCAACTTCAACATCGACGATATGGGTAGCAAATGTATTGCCTGGGCCACTCGCATTGATGGCTCCACTACCGGTAATTGGCCCGCCGGTACTGCCCTGTTCGGCTGCAACTTCCTTAAAGGTGAGATGTTTGGTCAAATCCGATTTGCAAATGAAACTACCATTCTCAAATTCTACATTACCCTTCTCAATCTCAAGCTGGGCTTCCGCTCGTATGCACATCTCCTTGATGACATCTTGAGCCGCGAGGTAGCAAGCATGTCCAGTAGCGTAAGTGACTCTGCTTCCACCTGTGCCATCCGTATAAGCAATAGAATCGGTGTCGACGACCATGGGGTTGACCTCATCAACACTCAAGCTCAATTCTTCTGCGACGATCATCGCCATGGAGGTACGCGTTCCACCAATATCTACCGAACCTTCGATAAGGTTGACTGAACCATTAGTATTAACGTTGATGACAGCGGCTGACTGTCCCCCGCCATTAAACCAGAAGCCAGAAGCTACTCCTCGTCCACGATTCGGTCCTTCCAGCTTGCTTTTATAGTGCTCCGACTGCAGGGCTGCATCAACCGTCTCTTCACAACCAATTCGGTTGTAAACTACACCGTCTGCACGACGATCACCCTCTTTAGACGCGTTCATGCGACGAAATTCCAGTGGATCGAGATCGAGTTTTTCCGCGATTTCATCCAGGAGCGCTTCCGCGGCGTGAGCAGCGTTGGGCGCACAGGGCGCGCGGTAAGCTTGTGACTTGGGTTTATTAAGCACGACGTCGTAAGCATCAATATGAAGGTTCTCGATATTATAGGGAGAGAACATACAAGTGGCACCAGCACCCATGGCCGATCCGGGGAAGGCACCAGCTTCAATACACAAACTGGCTTGCGCCGCGGTAATTTTACCGTCCTTGGTAACGCCCACTTTCGTATGGATGTAAGAACCGGGTGCAGGCCCTGAAGCTTCAAAGACTTCAGTGCGCGACATCACAACTTTAACCGGGTGGCCGGTCTTGTGGGACATTATCGCCGCGGCCGGTTCCATATATATGGGGAATTTTCCGCCAAAACCCCCTCCGATTTCACAGGGTATAACTTTTATCTTGGAGATAGGTACTTTCAATACATCGGAAAGTTGGGCGCGAATTTGAAAGGGGCCCTGGGTGCTCACCCATACCGTTACACTTCCATCCTTTTTCCAATGGACAGTCGTATTGTGGGGTTCGATATAGCCTTGGTGGATCGTCGCATTGGTATACTCATGATCCATAACAATATCTGCCTCGGAAAACCCCTTCTCGACATCGCCGAGTTTAAAAAGATTGTGCGTGGCGATATTGCTGTGTTTTCCCGTATCTTCGCCCATCGCTTGCATCGTTCTTTTTTCATCCAGCAGAGGAGCGTCCTCTTTCATCGCTTCACGGACGTCTACTACACCGGGTAAAGTTTCGTAATTTACCTCGATTAGATCCAAAGCATCTTCCGCGATATGCGGACTAATAGCAGCGACTGCTGCCACCGCATGGCCTTTATAAAGAACTTTATCTGAAGCCAAGGAGTTGCTCGCGATCTCTCGGATGTCGACAACGGTTTCGCCAATATTGGCAAGTTTGCTCACCGTTTCAACTAGGTCATCAGCAGTTGCCACTGCGCGGACGCCAGGCAGTTTCATTGCTTTAGTTGTATCTATAGATAAAATCCGCGCGTGAGCATGGGGGCTGCGTTTGATTTTTCCATAAAGAAGATCCGGGATACGGACGTCAGCTCCGTAGATGGCACGCCCTGTTACCTTATCCCAACCGTCATGTCGGATGGGGCGAGACCCAATTACTTTATATTTACTGTTACCGGTGCCTGAAAAATCCTGTATCATATCAATTTCCTGTGTTGTGTAGTGCCAAATCTAATGCGATTACTATTTACCTTTATTTCAAATAAAAGTGAGATTGTAAATACCATCTTAATTTTCCCTGGCTGGTAAGTCTGAGATCTACGGTATTCTCTTAATTTATACTCAAATCTTGGGCTAGGAACTCGGTTCTTAATTCAGCACCCCTTCCAGATGAAATTTTACACTTAAATTTGGATCAACTTTAAGGACAAATTTTTTAATTATCGGCAAGTCCCAATCGAGGTGGTCGATGACCGTGCTCCCACTAATTGACCATTTGGTTCCCTCGGTTTCTACATTGATCGGGAACCTGATTCCTTTTTCAATACCGTGAAGAGTTAACATTCCTTCGGCGATTACTTTTTCTCCCTGTTCATGTAGTTTGTTTAAGATAAAAGAGCTATTAGGATATTTATTATACTCCTCCCATTTGAGCATCGCTTTGTCCCGCGCATTTTTGCTAGTTTAAAGTTCATTGAAATCGAAACTGAATTCCGTTTTTTCAATTTTAATACTTTCTGTATCGATTTGAATTTTTATTTCATAATTTTATAATGTGGCGATAAACGAATGAGCTGTGACATTGACTTCGACCTCAACTTAGGACTTTTCTTTTTCAATCTGCAGCAATTGCGTTTCGCCATAAAGTGATAAGCTGGGAGCAATAAGTGGAAGGAAAATAAGTAACTTTTTCATTTATTTATCGTGTACTTAGCGGGACCATTATTAAAAGAAAGTTAAATAAAATACTATGATTTTAATTTATTTTTTTAATCATAAGTGCGGCTGACAAACGAATTAAATACATCACAACTTGATCAACGTGTAAAAAAGAAGCCACCCTTTTGGGTCTATGCCGGTTTTAATTAGAAATTCATTGACCCAATCTTAAGGGTTCTGGTCTAATCAATAGTCTAATCAGTAAAATATCGTGTAATTAATATGTCTAAGAACATCAGTTCATTATCTTATCGGAAAGGTCTTGAAAAGAACCTTTTCGAAAAAATGGTCGAGTCCGCGGAAAAGACTGGAACGGCAGTTTCGGACGACCTGAAAACAATGGCCGAAGATTACTTAATCGGTGATGCAATTACGCTGGGTGCTGTATCTTTCTACGATTTTTTGAAAAAGGAGAATGAAGGTAAAAGAGTCTTTTATTGCAATGGAACGGCTTGCATGACTGCGGGAACACAAGCCCCTTTAAAGAAATGTTTGAATAAATATTTTAAAGAAGAAGAGATTGGTGAAATTTGTTGTTTGGGTCGTTGTCATGAAAACGGGTCATTCCAATTTAAGGGGGTAAATTTTTCGGGAAAAAATGAAAAAGAGATCGACCAAATTTTTGGAGGAGGAGATTTACCCTCATCAGATGAATATAATACGGGGTCTAATTTTAAAACACCGGTGTTGCTCGCAGAATTTCCTGGACTGGATGAATATTACGGGGTGCTAAAAAAATTATTGGACCGTGATCCGGTATCCTTGCTCGATGAGTTGAAAGCATCGAAGTTGCGAGGTCGTGGCGGTGCTGGATTCCCTGCAGGAATTAAATGGGAATCATGCCGTAATGTAACAGCAGAGCCGAAGTATATCGTCTGCAATGCCGACGAAGGGGATCCAGGTGCATACATCGACCGGCATCTTATGGAAAAGCATCCTCACTCCGTTTTGTTTGGTATGATCATGGCGGGTTATCTTGTCGGTTCAAATGTCGGTGTCCTATACATCAGGGCAGAATATCCTGATTCAATTGCGATAATTGAGCAGTCAATCAAAGAGCTGCAGGAGAAAGGGTATGTCGGTGATAATATATTGGGCAGTGATTTCTCGTTTCGCTTCAAAATTATTAAAGGCGCAGGCGCTTATATATGTGGTGAAGAGACAGCCCTGCTTGCTTCAATCGAAGGGCGTCGACCTGAAGTGGGCGTTCGGCCTCCTTTCCCTACGGAGCAGGGGCTATTTGGAAAACCTACCGTCGTCAATAATGTCGAAACATTTTCCTGCGTCTACCATGTATTTACAATCGGTGGTGAAGCTTATGCAAAAATTGGGACGGAAGCTTCAACAGGTCCCAAGCTCGTTTCTCTCGACGGCAATTTCAATAAACCCGGTCTTTATGAAGTGGAAATGGGAACGCCTTTCACCGAGATTATTCACGATATGGGGGGCGGTTTTAAAGTCCCGATAAAAGCAGTACAGGTTGGGGGCCCCTTGGGTGGTATTGTTCCGGTCGATAAAATTAAAAACCTTACACTTGATTTTGAATCCTTTAAAGAAAACGGATTTCTTTTGGGTCACGGCAGCGTTGTCTGTATTCCGGAATCTTTCCCTATTCTTCAATACATCGAACACCTATTTGAATTCACGGCAGCTGAATCCTGTGGAAAATGTTTTCCCTGCCGTTTAGGCTCGGTAAGAGGTCAGGAAATGGCTGAAAAGGCGCGTAAAGAGGAGTATAAAATTGACCCAGAACTGATTATGGATTTATTGGATACAATGGAGCTGACTTCATTGTGTGCTCTAGGTGGTGGTGTCCCATTGCCGATTAAGAACGCACTTCATTATTTTGAAAAAGAGTTAAGACCCCATTTAAAAAATCAAACGATTACGACATGATTAAATCAGTCGAAAATTCTCACGTAGTATATATTGATGATCAACCTCACGAATTCGAGGAGGGTGATACGATTTTGGCGTTAATCGACCGACAATACGGTCGGGGTTTTGTGCCGACCCTTTGCGATGCTCCTCAATTAGAACCCTATGGTGCTTGCCGGGTATGCTGCCTCGAAATTGCCCAGTCTGCAGAAGGACCTCGTCGCGTTGTTGCTTCCTGTCATACCCCTATAACTGCGGGGATGCACATTTTTACGGAATCAAAAAATATTCAAAGATTAAGGCGTAATATTATTGAATTGGTTCTCACTGACCATCCCCTCGATTGCCTCACTTGTGAGGTTAATGGCAATTGTGAATTACAAACCGTTGCCGCCAAAGTAGGAGTACGCGATGTGCGCTATCCGGAAGGTAAAAACCATCTAGATCGGTCGAAAGATTTGAGTCATCCCTACATGACATCGGATTTGTCAAAGTGCATAAATTGCGATCGGTGTGTTCGGGCCTGTGACGAAATTCAAGGTCAATTCGTGCTCAGTATGCATGGCCGCGGTTTCGATAGCCGGATCATTAAAGGTTTGGATTCAACTTTTGAAGATTCGGATTGTGTATCGTGTGGGGCCTGTGCTCAAGCCTGTCCGACATCAGCAATTTCTGATGTATTTCAATCCAAGTCCATTGAAGCGTCAGCTAAAACGCGAACCGTCTGCACTTATTGCGGGGTAGGGTGCAACCTGGATGTTGCGGTCAAAAATAATGAGGTGCATTCTATTCAAGCGCCGATAGATGCGGAGGTAAATCATGCGCACACCTGTTTAAAAGGAAGATATGCTTTTAAATTTTATAACCATCCCGATCGTTTGAGAACTCCGCTCGTAAAACGTGAGGGTAAATTTGTCGAAGTTTCCTGGGATGAAGCTTATGACACAATGGTAACCCGCTTCAAAGAAATACGCGCGCGCTCCGGACCGGATGCGATTGCCGGTATATCATCTGCGCGTTGCACTAACGAAGAAAACTACCTGATGCAAAAATTTATTCGGGCGGTCATCGGGACGAACAATATCGACTGCTGCGCCCGCGTATGTCACGCGCCGACTTCCTGGGGCATGCAACAGAGTTTTGGCACCGGTGCAGCGACAAATTCGACCAGCGATTTGGAAAAAACAGATTTGATTCTCCTTATAGGAGCTAATCCGACGCAGGGGCATCCCGTAACCGGGGCAAGGATTAAACAAAAAGTAATGAAAGGAACACCGTTGATTGTCATCGATCCACGCGAGATCGAACTGGTTCCCTATGCAGATTATCATCTACAATTACGTCCGGGCACTAACATCGCCATGCTCAATATGATTGCCCACTTCATTATTGAAGGGGGTCTCGTCAATGAGGATTTTATCAAGGAGCGCTGCGAGGACTTTGAAGTTTTTAGTGAGAATATAAAAAAGCTTGATATTGATGAAATGGAGCGAGTAACGGGGGTAGATCGAAAACTCGTTAAAGAAGCGGCCATCGCTTATGCTTCGGCACCGCAAGCGATGAGCTTTCACGGACTGGGTGTCACTGAGCATTCCCAGGGCAGCAAGACAGTAATGCTCATTTCAAACATTGCGATGATGACGGGGAATATCGGTCGCGAAGGAGTAGGCGTCAATCCCCTGCGCGGGCAAAACAATGTTCAGGGCGCTGCAGATATGGGAGTGCAACCGCACCAGGGAGCGGGTTATCTAAATGTTACACTTCCGGAAATCCACGAGCAATATGAAAAGGCTTATGGTGCCACGCTCTCAAACAAGATCGGCTACAAAATTCCACAGATGTTTGAAGCAGCATTGGATAAGAATCTTAAAGCACTCTGGATAATTGGCGAGGACGTTGTTCAAACGGATCCCAATTCCGCGGAAGTACGAAAAGCCATGGAGAGCCTGGAGTTTCTCGTTGTGCAGGAAATTTTCATGACCGAAACAGCCCACTACGCAGATGTCATTCTTCCGGCAACATCGTTTCTTGAAAAAAGTGGAACTTTCACCAATGCCGAGCGCCGCGTTCAACGCGTTAATCGTGTAGTTGAACCACTTGAGGGAACCAGGACCGACGGGCAAATCGTTGTCGATGTAATGAACAGGATGGGCTACGAACAAAAAGGCTATAGCCCAGATATTCTCCTCGAAGAAATTTCACAGATCGTTCCCTTTTTTAAAGGCATTCGTTGGGATGAACTGGGTAAAAATGGTAAGCAATGGCCGGTGGCTGAAGATGGTACTGATACCAAAATTATGCATCGGGACACCTTTAAAAGGGGCAAGGGAAAGTTTCACTATTTCGATTGGATTGAGTCTAAAGAAATAGAAAACAATTGTGATGAGTTTCCCTTTATTCTTACAACCGGTCGGATATTGGAGCATTATAATTGCGGGACCATGACTCGCCGCACCGGCAATAAAGATATCGTCAGTGAAGATATTCTCGCGATTAACCCGAAAGATGCGGATAACAAAGGAGTCGTGTCAGGAGATAAAGTGAGGATCTTTTCCGAACGTGGTGAAGTGGAACTGGACGCAGTAGTTTCCAGTGAAGTAAAACCCGGCATTCTTTATACTACTTTTCATTTTCCCGAACATATGGTCAACCAGGTAACGAGTGAGGAAAAGGACGAGGAAAGTATGTGTCCCGAGTATAAAGTTTCGGCAGTAGATTTTGAAAAAGTTTCACCGTCTGATTCCGCGGAAAATAAAACCGAAGAAACGGTCAGTTCTGGGAGAAAAATAAAACATGCCCCTGTTGCCGGTGGTGGATCAAGCTAAACTACGAATTAGCCAATGAAAGTCGTACCCCATTACGGCCACGACGACGCGTGGCCCTCCAGCATCAACTCAGATTTAAATCACCCGCTCTCCTGATAATAGAAGGGGCAAACTTTACCGCCTCATATTCATCTTCGTAGTAACCGACCTTGGCATTTTCATCGAGCACAACTTGCCAATTCCGCTCCAGTTTTTCGTCAAATTTAACGGTTACACGCAATATGTGTATTTCCATCATTTCACAGCTGCAATCTTCAAAAGATAACGTCGCGGTATCTTCATCGAGGTAAAAATAGAGAGAGTGCTCTGTTTGTTTCGGGCCTGTCGATCTACCTGTAATTATCCGTGCTTGCGAATCATACTGCCACGCATCGACTGCGAATGCGCCCGTTATATGCCGGTCCGAGCCGATGAGGGTAAGGTCTTTCTGCTTCTCAGTTGCGAATATTACCTGACAGGTGAAGGGGGGAAGCGACACCTCATGTTCATCATTGAGTGTTCCCAGGAACCGTTTGTTCCAGAAGTCGAATAAGAAAAATTTCCCCTTACTTTCAACCACCTCGTCCTGTTTGAAAAATACGCTGATTTCTTCGTCCTTATTCCAGTTAAACAAGCCGACTACCGTGTGGTCATCTCCTCCAGGTTGAGAAACAGGGAGCACCCAGATACTCAGTGGGTTTTCTTCAGCCATCAGGTCGAGTGGGTATCCACGTCCCGGGTAAACGGGCAGAGCGCGGCTATAAAGATGAAAGCGTTCATCTGATGTTCTCTCCAGAGCGCCGCCCACGAAAAAGCACCAACAGTTGATCGCATACAACGCGACAATTGATTTTGCTTTTTCGAAAGGAGTTACAATTTTGTGTGTAGCAGGAACCTTTGAATCCCAGAAGAAAGGATTTTCCGCGATATCGATAAATTCAGGATCCAGCTGAAACCATTTGCCATGATAGAAATAACGTTGGGCCATTTGATGGATCAAAATCGTTTCCATGCCGCCGCGAAAGTCCTGAGCGGCGCGTGCGCTATCGACGATCCCAATCGTTTGCGTGGGATGAGTGCTGGTGATAAATACATCAGGCCCAACTAACTTTCTTATGCGCTGAATTCTATTACGGTAGGCTTCTACTAATGTGATATCGGGTTGAAAGTTTTCTGATCCACCACCAATAAACAGATAGTCGAAACCCCACTCATCAATATACTTTTTTTTAATCCATTTAGCCGCCGCATCGTCCCATTCTCGCTTCCCTCCCTTGATATGTTGAAACTCTACAAAGTGAAACCCCGCTTGAAAACCGCGCTTATGAATCTCATCCGTAAAACTTCTGATACCTTGGGGAAAATATTTCTCCAGTTCGAATCCCTCGGCCAAGCCTTGATAATCCGAACGAGAGACATCAATCTTTTTTAGCACTTCATCCGGAATTGTTGACCTCCAATCAAAGTCGTCGGGGGCGACTTCATTAGCTTCACCTACAGCAAGCGTAAACATGATAGTACTCAGACCGTAAGGTTGTAATTTATCCTGCAGGATTTCCATGTTGGTCGTTAATCGCTCACTGGTCACATGCTTAGGATCAATGTTACGGAATGAAGGATCGCAGGCATAATCACCCCATAACCCGGATGGGGGATTGAACTTCAACTTTATTTCTAGATAATCACGGACATAATTTGCATGGTTATCCAGTGCGTCATGAATCGAGCTTGAATGTGCAAATGAAAATCTGCACGCGATGGAACGACCTGCACCCAGAAAGAGTGGATGGATAGGGATAGTCTTCGCTTCCGGGTTGGCGGCCATTTCACCACCGGGACCAATCCAGGGATAATTATTTTTAGTCTCCTGCAGAGCCGACGCATAGAGTTTAATCCCTAAGTTATCGCGGGAAAATACATACCGATAAAAAGCTTTGGGAGCTGTCCCCATCCCAATGACAAAATTTATGTTTCTGGAGGGATTATTTATTGCCGTAGACCAGTAAGCTTCAATTTGCGAACCGCTTTTAAGTCCGGTTGTTACCTCTTCGAGGATTTTTGAATACCATAAAAATCCTCCCATGTTTGGACTGCTGTTTAAGACACGACATTTTTCTTTTTCTTCCCAGTCTTCAAAAAGGATTCCATCAATAGAAAAAATGTCTTCGACCTTAACCGTAGTTGTTGCATCGTTAGTGACCGTTAAGGCAATAGCCCGCGTCGATCCGTTATCATAACAGTAGAGTTGCCAGATAAACGACAAATTAAACTTATCGTTTACAAACTCAGCTATGACACATTCACCGGATCCGACGGGGTCGGTGAAAGATTTCTTTTTAGATTGAACAAATTTACCAAATATTTTTCTCCTACCCGCGAGATGAGCGCCCACTCGGCTTTTTTTGATTGTAAACCCGTCCGCGGTAAGCAGGGTCCAAGTGTTAGCACCCGAATTAAAGTGTATTTCTTCCTTATTAAGGAGGGTGTAACTGTCTGCCTTCATTATCTCTTATTTGCTAAGTTAATTCCTTAAGAAGGCTCCCGCAGAAATTACAAAGCATAGTAAAAATTGAGCATGCTTAAAAAAGATATTGTAGCAATCTCTTAAATACAGAGGGAATATCACTCTAGAGAATTGCAGGTGGTTTAAATTGTAGATTTTTCGATCAGCCCCCTCGCAGGGGCTGGACTGTAGCGTGAGCGTATTACGATTTGGTGAATTACTATATAGAAATCTCGTACGTTAAGATTCCAAATATCGATTTTCCTTTTGTCATCGCGAAGGTGGCCATGCCGACTGCGGCGATCCAAGGGAATGTCTATTGTGTGCTTTCAGTCTCTTAATCTGAATATGCGAAAGTTGCAACCACGATTTGTTAACGGTTGACTCTATATTAATAATCGCTTGTTTTTTCGTTAGTCTTGAACGCGATGAAAACAATCGAGCATGAAGAGGGAATTCAGACGGTTTGTCTTCTTTTCCTGAGTGCTATAGGTATCGGCTTTGCACTCTTCTTTTTAAAACCCGTCCTGATTCCTTTTGTTTTGGCAATTTTCTTTACCTATTGCCTGTTACCGGCCATCGACTTGCTGAGGCAGCATCTTCGTGCACCGCGCTATGTGGCGATGATTATAACCTTTCTTCTTGGTTGTGTTCTTCTCGCATTAATCGGTGTTCTCATTGCGGCGTCGGTCGGTCAAATGTCCACCCATGCCGAAGTCTATCAAACGCAGTTTATGCAGCTTTTAGATAAATTTATAGCAGCTATTCCTCTTGAACGCTTTGGGGTCCAACCGGCAGACCTTACGACTTCACTCTTAAATAATCTCGAGAATGTTGTGGGACGGGTGGTCTCTGGCACGATCAGCTCGATTATGAGTGTTATTTCCAATGGGCTGTTGGTATTGATCTTTTTACTTTTCCTTCTCATTGGAAGAACCGCGGAAAAGGAGACGACTCGAGGCATTCTTGGCGAGATCGAGATGCGCATCAAACGTTTCATATTAACTAAAGTATTGGTCTCTGTGCTGACGGGTATTCTTGTGGGTGCGGTGCTCGCGATCCTCGGTGTGCCTTTCGCTTTCGTATTTGGCGTTCTTGCTTTCCTCTTTAATTTTATTCCCAGTATCGGATCAGTTATCGCGACACTTATTCCCGTGCCCGTTATACTTCTAAACCCTGAACTCGGCATGACCGCTAAAATTCTGGCAATCGCTATACCGGGGGTAATTCAATTCTCAGTCGGTAACTTTATCGAACCAAAATTAATGGGTAGATCGCTTGACCTGCATCCTATTGTCATCCTCATGTCATTAATTTTCTTCGGGATAATCTGGGGGATTATCGGGATGTTTCTCGCGACGCCTATTACCGCGGTTATAAAAATTATCTTTGAGAAAATTGAGATTACTAAACCAGTGGCGGAATTACTTGCCGGTAGGATGGATGCTTTAGTGGCTGAGACTGGGGAGGCCTAGTCGTAATGGAGGTTGTATCTCCATCGGCGATATGCAGGACCGGCTGGTGAGAGCCTATTGTATTATAGTAAACTTCAGGTGTGAATTGATGATGTATTTCAATTGCGGATTGCGGAATGAGATAGCCACAAGAGGCACAAGAAAAAAGAGTGTTCAAAAATGAATTTTCAAAAAGGTAGAGCAGGCTGTCCCAGCGCGCTTTTTTAGATTGTGAGTAATTGAGATAACTCACTCTTCATGTTTATTTGTGACTTTGAAAGATGTCGCCCCACAGCTACGGGGTTCCGTAGTGGCTATCTTGATTATTTATCAATCGCACCAAGGGCGAAGCCCGACATCCTCCAAATTGTTACGCTTTATTTTTTTTGATGTAATCAAAATTTATTTTCAATCCTAGACCTGGGTCTTGGGAGACATGGACAAAGCCATCGCTATCGAGGGGATCAGAGATTTCATGGAGCCAGGGTGGGGGTTTATCATAATCGATAAAAGGGTGTAACAAACCGCGTTCATAGTACAAACCGGCAATGCCCATCGCGCAGAGAACATGCAGGTTGCCGGGACCGCCACCGTGAACTTCCATTCTCATCCCAAATGATTCACAGAGATGGGCCGTTTTGATCAGCGGGGTAATGCCCCCGAGGTCTCCGACTCCTCCCCGAATGATGTCGCTCGCGCTGCGTTTGATCCACTCAGCTCGGGTGAAATATTTGCCTTCCGCGGTTTCCGGACCTACCACGGGGATATCTAACTGCTCGGTCAGCCACACGTAGGAGGAGACGCTTTGTTCATCCATCGGTTCTTCTATCCAAAGATAATTTAATTTTTCCAGTTCGCGTCCGATAAATAGCGCCTCGTGCCGATCGTAAAAATGATAGGAATCCAGCATAAGATCAATATCATCACCCACACGTTCTCTCACTGCACGGCAGGCGGCAACATCCATCTTCGGATCCGGAGCCCATTCGATAGGCGGCATCCAGGTGTGCAGTTTAATCGCTTTATAACCACGTTCTATACTTATTTGAGCAAAATCGCCATAGGCCTCTGGGGTATTTAACCCGCCTTCCAGTTCGTCGCCGCACATGCTGCTGGCATAAGCCGGTACCTTGTCGCGAAAAGCACCCAATAATTTATGAACCGGTTGATTGGCACTATGCCCCGCTATATCCCATAGGGCCATGTCCACTACCGCAATTTCACGATCGGAAAGACCACTTTTATGGATACGCTGCCATTGATTAAGACGCTGCCAGATTTTTTCACGATAAAGTGGATCTTCTCCGACAATTGCGGACTTGACGATATGTTCCATCACCCGGGGGTCGCCACCAAAGCAGTAACCGTCGATGCCTTCATCGGTAATAATACGCGTCAGGGTCTGAGTTGCTTCATGTTCCTCTCCAGGATGGCCATGACCCTCTGAATCACTGACCTGATTCGACAGGTATGTAAACTGATCTACGGTGACATCGATGATATTCATAGTTTAAAATAATAAAATTAATCTATTTCCGGGTCAGTTTTAACCCGGGGTTTACGGCCCTTTTGTATGGACTTAATTTGCTTATTAGCCATTGCCACTTCCTTTTCGTTGATAAGCGCCGTGTATTCAATTGAAAAGTCCCTACTTTCTCCTCCCTTAAGTACAGGTATCCTGCCAAATTTCCGCTCGACGCGGCGATTATAAGGAAAACTCGTACCTGGTTCCAATCCCGTGACATAGCCTTCATCGAGGGAGGATGTATTCTTCCATAAATTTACAATCGGTAGCTGTTCGATAGAAAACGTCATCGATAAAGCACGACTGGCAGCTTTGTTTTGGATCATGATTTGTGTCATCTTATTATCGTCCGCATAGGGGTGAATACAGTAGACTTGCTCGATGAACCCCAGGACAGGAGCCTCATAAACCTTGTACTGGTCTATGTGCTTTGCCGCGTGAGCGTTAAAAGGAAAGACCTCTTTAACCGCGCCGACAAATTGTGCCCCTTCTTCCAATAGGGGTGGGCCAAAATTGACATGATAAAGAATTTCAAACTCCTGGTCGAATCTACCTCGATTGGTAATCTTGTCATCCATGCGGAGAGAATGGGACCCGGGGGTGGTAGAGAATTCCGTCCACAATTCAAATTTCGGCCCATAAAACATTCTTTCATGTACAATCCCACGAATACGGATACGGTGCGGCGGATCTCGATCGACTAATACTTCAACTTCAGATGCAGGTATGTTTGCGATTTTACCGTGAAGCGTTAAGTCCATCTCCGCTTCGTCCCCCGCATTATTAATAAATTTATCTTTACCCGGGTGGCCCATAAATTCGATGCCGCAGCGAACTATCCATTCATTAAAGCCATCTAACCAACCAAGTCCTCCGCGCTCCTGCAAATTGACGTATTGGGGGTGGACAACTTCTTTAACTGGTGAATCCCATCCCAGCTGCACGTCCTCCAGTTCTGCCTTCAGTATTCCCATCCCCCGGGTGGGCACAACTGTGAATTCCAGTTTTCCGTTGTCCACTTTAATGACATCCACCCCTTCCTGCTTGCCCCCGTGCAAGGTGTATTTTCGTATAGACCAGGGTGACTCGCTTTCAAAATCTACATCGTCATGGGACATTTCCCAGCTATCCAAATGGATACCGCGCTTGGCACTCGTTAATACTTGCGTGATTTGCTCACCGCCAAATGCCGGAGTAATAAACCAGAAAAGAAGAATGAAAGTTAGTGTTTTTTGCATCAGTATTAGGAGTTGGATATTTATGTTAAAGATTACAACCCGAGATCTTTCATCAATTTAATTTTTTTCATACGCTGCGGTCCAGCTGTCTCAAATAGTTGATCCGAGATCAAACGGCCGGTTTCGGGAGACCATTGTTCCCCCTGGGATTTGTTTAAGCTGATGATGCGCTCAATTTCCCAGTCCATGCGCGGATGTGTTCTCATCATCCATGCCATTTGCCGGCGGTTTTCGCCTCCACCCCAGCAGGCATGCTGGATCCTCGTATTGAAGACGATAAGATCTCCTTTCTCTATTATAATCTCATAACGACCGGGAAACTGATCCGTCGGGTAGCCAACGATTAATTCATCGATTTGTTTTTTTTCGAAGGTATCACTTAAGTGCATCGGCCAGTGATGACTTCCCGGAATAAAGCTTAAACAGCCTTTTCCCTGGGCGATCTCATCAAGGTAAAACGTTTGCTTTATGTCGATGGCGGGTTCGGGCATATTGCCATCGCGATGCCAGTTGGTATTTCCGGAATGTATCTGCCCGTCCGAGCTGCCATAGAAGATGCAATCTTCACCGAGCAGATCTTCGGCGATAGCGGATAGTTTGGGGTGATCGAGCAGGTTATAAAAAAAAGGATCGGCCTCAAATAAGGGGACAATAACGCGATGTCCGTCCGGAAATATGCGATGTCCGGGAACCGAATCATCATCCTGTGCTTTATCCATCACCGCGTCAAATCGAGTGGAAAAATCATCGATCTCTTCATGCGTGAGCACCCCGGGGATCTTAAGAAAGCCTAATAAATGAAAATGAGTTTTTTGTTCGTCAGTCAGCATCTTATCAGTTCTTGTCGATTCTTTGGAACCCATATATTGATGTTCTATCCTCTCCATTTTTAAAAGAAAAATCGACTCCCACCTTGATTGATTGTTTCTCACTCTACTAAGCTCTTGAATTCAGTTGGATAAAGTGCTGTTTTTGTTAAATAGAATATAAATCTGCATCTGCTATGGAATATCGCCTAATCCCCAACACCGAGATTGAAGTTTCAACCCTCTGCCTCGGAACGATGACTTTCGGCGATCCGGTGAAAGAAAAAGAGGCGATCCACATTGTGGACTGGGCTATCGACCACGGGTTAAACTTTATCGATACTGCGGATATGTATGAGGGATATTCGCGAACCATGGGTTCACCGGGTGGGATCACCGAAGAAATTCTCGGCGTAGCGTTAAAAGGTAAACGCGATCGTGTCATCGTGACGACGAAGGTGGGCAACGCGGTTGGCGATGACTCTTATCGGGGAACAGGTCTCAGTCGTAATCACATCATGCACCAGATCGACGCGAGCCTGAAGCGAATGCAAACGGATTATACAGATTTCTATCACCTGCATCGACCGGATCCCGATACGCCCTTGGGGGAATCGATAGCCGTGATGGCTGAGCTCATTCAAGCGGGTAAAGTACGGCATTGGGGATTTTCAAATTTTGAAGTGGAACAGATCCGTGAAATGCTTCAACTCTGTGAGGTGAACAGCTGGCCGCGTCCGGTTATCAGTCAACCGAACTACAGTTGGTTGAATCGAAAAGCGGAAGGAGAACATTTACCCTTGTGTAAGCAAGAATCCATTGCTGTAACTCCATTTAAAGTTCTGGAGGGCGGGCTGTTAACCGGGAAATACCGCAAAGGGCAGGAGGCACCCGGTGACAGTCGAAATAGTGAAAATCCCGGGTGGATAGCAATGGATATGGATGATGATTTATTCGCACAACTGGATGAGTTTGAAAACGAAGCTAAGGAAAAGTTGCGCAGTCCGGTGCGACACGCCGTAAACTGGACTTTGGAACAGGACGGAATCGTTTCTGTTGTGCTCGGTCTAAAACGCACCGATCAACTCGCCGATTTACTATAAAAAACGTAATGAGTAACCATTGACTATGGGCACTTTTTCCTGCATAATATAACAAATGCTGACAAAGGGACAGTTGGCTCATTTCGAAACTTTCGGGTTTCTCGTCTTGCGACAGGCATTTTCACCTGTAGAGATGAAGACGATTATTGGTGCAGCTGATGAAATGTGGGCGGTTGAAGTAGGGAATTCCGTAGGCAGTGGTGAAAATAGCGCCGCAATTTCTGTGCGTTATATGATCGAACTGCACCCGACACTGACAGCACTAGCTGAAGACGATCGTATCTATGGTACCCTTGAAAAATTGCTTGGCTCGGGCTTCATCTGGGCGGGATCAGAAGGTCAGCGTGGGCGAGTCAGCACCACCTGGCATAATGACCGGCCAGGTAAGAATCAGAATAAATATACCCGGATGAAGGTTCACCTCTATATCGAGCCGACAACAAAAGAGACCGGCGCCCTCCGCGTCATTCCCGGTTCTCACCGTTCACCCTATCATGAAACACTCGAGCGGCTGATGAATCGACACATGAAAACTGATGATGGAGCGAACGCCGATAAGGGAAATCATGTACAATTATTGCCCTTTGGTGTGGAGGGTAAGGATATTCCCTGTTATGCTTTTGAATCCAATCCCGGGGATGTCATATTTTTCCATCAGAATATATTCCATGCCGTCTATGGGGGACTGGGTGAAGGGCGAAGATATATCGCGATGAAGTTCGCGGCGAAACCGACGATAGATGAACATATACAATTTATTAAGGCCCATACCGATTATGTATTTCAACCCCATGAAGCTTTTCTCAATAGCGACAGTTCGAGAATCCGGGGGATGGTAGAAAACCTGGAAGCCTTAGGAGCTGGGTTTTAGAAGGTGATAGCCAAAATTATATTCTATTTTTAACACCTGGGGGTTTTTAATACAAGCACCGCTTTTCTAAAAAAAAATACGCATGTTAACCGAGCAACAAATCACTCAATTTCACACCTTCGGCTTTATTCTTTTAAAGAACATTCTCAGTGAGGAGGAGATCCAGAGAATAAACACAGAATTTGACGTTAAATTAGCGTCTACATTGATCGGGAAATCGGATAGTGAGAAAACGGAGCGGATGAGCTGGTCCAGTCTGGGGCCGGATTCTCCTTTCACGTCATCTCTTTTGGAAGATTCACGAATCGTGAGCATCGTGGATTCATTGTACGATGAAGATTATTACGGTATATCCTGCAATGCCTCGAGCATGGTCGGTGAAACAAACTGGCATCCCGATGCTGACAACCTTAATATGCATGGATTAAAAGTGCTTTGCTATTTACAGCCACTCAATGGCAATAATGGAGCTCTGCGTGTCATTCCTGGTTCACACCTTAATCCATTGCACGATGATATTAAGCAAATTGAAATGCATGAGCCCAAACATGACGGCCTCACGCATATTGCTGCAGTGAATGACGACGGCCTCGGTCTGAAAATAGAAGAAGTTCCCGCTTGTGCTTGCTCTATAAATCCGGGAGATCTCGTGGTCTTTGACTTTCGCTTGTGGCATGCCAGCTTAGGAGGATCCAATAACCGGCGCATGGTATCGATGATTTTTATAAAAAATGCGAGGACGCTTGAAGAGAAAAAAGCGGTTAATCAATCGGTCCTCAAGTCGCGCAGGAACCGGGCTATTCGTGCTAAAGCAGCTTTTGGTAAATTGGGCTCGGAATACCACTCAGACTGGGTCGCAAATCCCGATAATAACCCGAGACGTCAACGCTGGATCGATTGGATGCGGGAGAAAGGTTATTTCGAAGTTTATGATGCTTCAGTAATAGAATCTAAAAATTAAAAATAATACCATGCTGACCAAACAACAGATACACCAATTCCATACCTTCGGGTTCATCGTCTTAAAGAATATGTTAAGAGAAGATGAACTGAAGATCGTCAATGAGGAATTTGAAAAGGGCTACGCCAAGAAAGATAGAAGTGAATTAATCGCCGGCGCGCGCGTGCAGTTGAACTGGTCGAACCTCGAACCGCATAGTCCATTCACGGCCTCTCTACTGGAAGATAAACGATTTTACGGGATCGCACAACAGCTTTGGGGAGAAGATGTTGTGGGTACAAATTCCCAATCCAACCATTACGCTGGTACTAGAAGCCCCTGGCACCCTGATGTTGGCCCTAATACTCATGGGTTTAAATTTACCTTTTATCTCTCATCGGTGGACGCTGAGAGTGGAGCGCTGAGAGTTATTCCCGGTTCACACCGCCCGGAATTCAGCGATATGATCAGAAAAGTCCGATTAAGAGACAATGATCCCGGACCGCCCGAAGATCCAGGGCTCGCAGTAAACGAAGTTCCCTTTTGTTCCTGCGATTCTGAACCAGGTGACGCGGTCCTATTCAATTATTTAACCTGGCACGGTAGTTGGCATGGTTCCAAAGATCGGCGCATGGTTTCTCTGCAGTATTATAAAAATCCAAAAACACAGGAAGAAATAGAGGCGACGCGGGATACGGCGAAACATATTCAAGAACACAGAAAAGATAAATTAACTATTAATCGGGATTACCCTGATTTTTGGCTTTCCAATCCTAACAACAGTCCGGTTCGCGCACGCTTTATAAAGTGGCTGCGTGAATGGGGCTATATTGAATCCATACCCGCTTAATTTAAATACACACTACAATCGCAATTATACGATGCTGACCGAACAACAGATACACCAATTCCATACCTTCGGGTTTCTCGTCTTAAAGAATATGTTAACTGAGAATGAACTTGAGATCATCAATGAGGAATTTGAAAAGGGCCTGGTAAAAAAAGATAAAAGTGAATTAATCGCCGGCGCGCGCGTGCAGCTGAACTGGTCGAACCTGGAGTCTTACAGTCCATTCACTGCCTCATTGTTGGAAGATAAGCGAATTTACGGGATCGCACAGCAGCTCTGGGGAGAAGATGTAGTGGGAAAAAACTCTCAAGCCAATCATTACGCCGGTAACCGCAGTCCCTGGCACCCGGATGTCGGTCCTAATATTCATGGCTGTAAATTCGTTTTTTATCTCTCACCGGTAGACGCTGAGTCGGGGGCATTGAGGGTCATTCCCGGTTCCCACCACCCAGAATTCAGTGACAGGATTAAAAAAGTACATCTCAAGGATAATGATCCTGGACCACCTGAAGATCCGGGACTCGCGGTAAACGAAGTTCCCTTTTGTTCCTGCGACTCTCAACCGGGTGATGCGGTAATATTCAACTATTTGCTCTGGCATGCTAGCTGGCATGGTTCCGATAACCGACGTATGGTATCCTTACAGTATTGGAAAAACCCAAAAACACCTGAAGAAAAAGAAGCGATGGCAGCAAGTGCGAGCGGTTTTGTGAAGAGAAGTCATGAAAAATTAACCGTTGTCCAACCTTACCCAGAATTTTGGCTTTCGAATCCGGAGAACAGTCCCCTGCGCGCGTGCTGGATAGAGTGGCTGCGTGAATGGGGATTTATTGAATCCATACCCGTTTAATTTAACACTAACATAGAGAGGAGAATACCGATGCTGACAGAGCAACAAATTACGTTTTTTAATACCTTTGGGTTTATCATTCTCAGGAAAGTATTTTCGGACGAGGAGCTCGCAATAATGGATGATGAATTTGAAACCTCATTAAAAATAATCCAACGGGAGAGGCCCGATAACGAAGCGCCAAAACATTTTAACTGGTCTAATCTGGGCCCGGAGACTCCTTTCCTGAGCCTGTTGCCGGAGGATCCACGCATTTGTGAAACGGCAGAACAGCTTTTTAGCGAGTACGCGGTAGCTGTGTCATCGAACAGCAACCGCCGGGTGGGGGATACGGACTGGCATACCGATCAATCTCACCCCCATTCTTATGGGTTGAAGTTTGCCGCTTATCTGCAACCTCTAAATTCCGATAACGGGGCTTTTCGTGTCATTCCGGGATCACATAAACAACCTTTTAATGATACGCTTAAGCATATTGAAATGGATAGTCCAGAGATGACTGTGCCCTATTATTCCTGTGATTCAGCTCCTGGGGATATTATCATTTTCAACTTTGCCACTTGGCATTCCAGCTGCGGTGGATCCTCCGATCGACGCATGTGCACCATCGACTTTTACAAAAATCCTGAAACACCGGAAGAAGTAGAAGGCACCTATGATCAGGTAATAGTCGATGAGAAGGTGTACGCTAAAATTCGCGCTTCTGGGTCGGCTTTTCATCCTCACTGGTTAGCCAATCCTCAAAACAGTCCCCGGCGCCAACGCTGGATTGATTGGCTGCGAAAATATGGGTTTGTAAAATCAGAAGCGGCTTGACTTTATTATTATCAATTATCGAAAAAATAAAAACAATGATCACTGAACAACAGGTTTACTTTTTTAAAACTTTTGGATATCTCGTCCTTAAAAACATGTTAACACCCGATGAATTGAAAAAAATACAGGATGAATTTTCGGTGGGATTGGCTAAAATGGATGAAAGTAAAATGGGTGCTTCCGTGAGAAAGCAGTACAACTGGACTAATCTCGGCCCGAATTCACCTTTCACCGCTTCTTTACTTGAGGATGAGCGATTCTATGGAGTAGCACAGCAGATTTATGGGAATGACTGCGTGGGTGTCGATTCTCATGCCAACCAATATAACGGAGATCGCAGTCCTTGGCATCCTGATATTAGGGAACCAGGGCCAGATCAGTTCAATGGTTTTAAATTTACCTTTTACCTTGCACCCGTCGATGGCAACTCGGGCGCTCTCCGGGTTGTTCCCGGTTCACATCGCCCCTGGTTCAGTGCTGAAGTCGAAAAAGTCTTTTTGAAAGATAATAATCCTGGACCGGATGACGATCCCGGGCTCGCTGTAAATGAAGTCCCCGCCCACATTTGCGTGTCAGAACCCGGGGACGCGGTGATTTTCGATTACTTTGTCTGGCACTCCAGTTGGGGTGGCTCAAGAGACCGACGAATGGTATCACTGCAGTACTACAAAAATCCGAAAACCCCGGAAGAAGAGGAAGGCATGCGCCAGATGGTTGCTTTTCGGAAAAATTTTAATAAAGGATTCAAACGTGAAACCAAACTTTATCCCGACTTCTGGCTCGCCAACCCCAATAATAACGTGGTGCGTGCCCAGTGGATTGAGCAGCTTCAGAAGTGGGGCTTTATCGATGCGGTTAATGCCTGACAACTAAAGAAATTTATATATCCTTTTTTAAAAAAATAATCAGAAATTACCCCATAAAATATGATCGCTGAAAACTGCAGCCTCACCGAAAAGCAAATTCTGCATTTTGAGACTTTTGGGTTTTTGGTCCGCAGAAATGTTTTCAGTGCTGAAGAGGTGGCTAAAATAAACGGAGAATTCGATCGCCGCCGAGCGTCCATACTGGCTGAAATTGATCCTGAAGAGAAAAGGACTTTCACTCAATGGCCTACCCGAAATCCGGAAAATCCTTTTACTGCCAGCTTGCTCGATGACCAGCGAATTTATGTGCCCTCTGAACAATTGGTTGGTGAAGACTCCATTCCTATCCAATCTCATTGCAACAGTTACGGGAAAAGTAGTGGATGGCATGTGGATACATTTGATCGTCGCTTATGTGTAATCAAAAACATCTTGTATCTTCAGCCGACAACCGCCAATCGTGGGGCTTTGCGCGTTATTCCAGGTTCGCATAGAAGTCCATTATCCGAAGACCTGCACAACATCGATTTGTATGGTTTCCACGATGACACGTCACCATTTTTAAAAGCATCCGGCATGAGAGGAGAAGATATACCCTGTTACATATTTGAGTCGGAGCCTGGCGATGTCATTACCTTTAACGAGTTAACCTGGCATGCAGCCTTCGGTGGTTATAAAGATCGCCGTTCCTTATCCTATAATTTTTTCACCAACCCAAAGACGGACGATGAAATTGAGTCGATGAAAAAAATAGTCGAGCATACACCGGCAAACACACAGGGTTTGGGAACCGTGGGACTCGAATACCATCCCAACTGGTTGGAAAATGCTGACAACAACCCGCGTCGCGCGCGCTGGATAAATTGGTTGGAAAAATGGGGCTTTACGGATGTTTTGAATAATTAATTTTAACGAAATAAAAACTATATATCATGATACAGGACAACTATAGAATTAGTGATCAGGAGATCGCATTATATAAATCATTTGGATTTTTAGTGAGGAGAAATGTATTTACGCCCGAAGAAATGGCGAAGGTGAACGAGGAATTTGACCATCGCCGTGCATCGGTGGTCGCGGAGATTGACCCAGAAGAAGAACGGATATTTACCCAGTGGCCGACCCGTAATCCGGAAACGCCCTTTACTGCCAGCTTGCTTGAAGACCCGCGTATATATGTCCCCATGGAACAATTGCTAGGTGAAGATTCAGTCCTCTTCCAGTCCAACTGTAATAGTTATTCCTGGGACGTCCAAAATTGGCACTATGATGTTGGCGTCACGGAAATTGAAATGATCAAAAATGTTATGTATCTGCAGCCGACAACCGCAAACAACGGGGCTTTACGATTTTTACCCGGTTCACACAGGAATCCACTGCGTGAAGAACTTACAAACATGCAGTTGGCAAAACCACGCGACGAAATAGGTGTATTTTATGAAGCATCCGGTTTGAGCGGTGAAGATATACCTTGCTTCATTTTTGAATCTCAACCGGGTGATGTTGTAGCCTGGAACGAGTTGACCTGGCATGCAGCCTTTGGCGGCTATAAAGATCGTCGCTCCTGCACCTTTAATTTTATTCAGCACCCGAAAACACCAAAGCAAAGAGCAGGTGTACAGGATATGGTGGCGGGAGCTGCTCACAGCGTAAAGGCTCAAGGAACGGTGGGCCTGCAATATCATCCCACATGGTTAGAAAATCCTAACAACAATTCACGGCGAACGCGCTGGATTAAGAATTTAGATGAATGGGGTTTTATCGAAGCTTACAATAATGGAACTTATACTGAAAAACAATGATACAGGAAAATTACAGTCTGACCGAAGAACAGATTCAACATTATGAAGTTTTTGGTTTTCTGGTAAGGAGAAACGTCTTCAGTGTTGAAGAGATCGCGAAAATGAATGAAGAATTCGATCGCCGCCTTGCGACAATCGTGGAGGAAACCGATCCAGAAGGGAAACGATTTTTCAACAACTTCCCTAACCGAAATCCTGAAACCTTCTTTATTTCAAGTTTGCTCGATGATCCGCGTATTTATCAACATTCGGAACAACTTGTCGGTGAAGACTCTGTCCCGGTCCACTCTAACGCCAATAGCTATAGTAAAGATAGTGGGTGGCATCCGGACAGGACCGATCATCATATGTGTACGATTAAAAATGTCATGTATCTTCAGCCGACAACTGCAGACCGTGGTGCTTTGCGCGTGATTCCCGGTTCGCATAAAAATCCGTTACATAAAGATCTTCTAAGCATTGGGTTGAGGGGCTTCAAAGAAGAAGACGCTCAGTTTTTGAAGAAATCCGGGTTGCGTGGTGCAGATATCCCCTGCTACATATTTGAATCGAATCCTGGCGATGTTATAACCTTTAACGAGCTGACCTGGCATGCGGCCTTTGGTGGTTATAAAGACCGCCGTACCTGTACCTTTAATTTTTATCGTAACCCGAAAGAACCTGAAGAGATCGCTTCGATGAAATTGGAAGTAAAAAACTATGCTGAAGAAACCAGGGGCTTAGGGACGGTGGGATTGCAATTTCACCCCTGGTGGTTGGAAAATCCTGACAACAACCCACGCCGTGAGCGCTGGATCAACTGGCTGGATGAATGGGGCTTTTTGCAAGCTCAATATAAATAGAATCAATGCTGAAATAAAATGATCCAGCAAAATTATAGCCTCAGCGAAACACAGATTCAGCATTTTGAGGTTTTTGGTTTTCTGGTAAGGCGAAACGTTTTCACTGCTGAGGAGGTGGCGAAAATGAACACAGAATTTGATCGTCGCCTGGCCTCTATCCTGGAAGAAAGCAATCTTGAAGAGAATCAGACTTTAAACAACTGGACTAATCGGACCCCAGAAACGCCTTTTATTGCGAGTTTGCTCGAGGATCCGCGAATTTATCTGCACTCCGAACAACTAATTGGTGAAGACTCTGTCCCTGTCCATTCGAACGCCAACAGCTATGGGACAAATACCAATTGGCATTCGGATAGGACCGATCATAATATATGTGCCATTAAAAATGTCATGTATTTACAATCAACAACTGCTGCCCGCGGTGCCTTGCGAGTCATTCCAGGGTCGCACAAAAACCCGCTGCATGAAGATCTGCTCCGCATCGGGTTGCGTCATATAGATGGAGAAAAAGATAAATTTTTGGAAGAATCTAATCTTAGCGGAGAAGATATTCCCTGTTATCTATTTAATTCCGAACCGGGCGATATCATTACTTTTAACGAGTTAACCTGGCATGCGGCCTTTGGCGGTTATCGAGACCGTCGTACATGTACCTTTAATTTTTATCGCAATCCGAAGGCGCCCGAAGAGATCGAGGCGATGAAAAAAGAAGTAGAATATACTTCTAAGAACAATGGTAGATATGGGACGATGGGTTTGCAATACCATCCCTGGTGGTTGGAAAATCCTGATCATAATTCGCGTCGTGCACGCTGGATTAATTGGTTGAAAGAATGGGGCTTTGTGGATGCTTATGATAGTCAAAAAATTGAACTGAAGTAAAATGATACAGGAAAATTACAGCCTCACCGAAGCGCAGATTCAGCATTTTGAAGTTTTTGGGTACCTCGTCCGTAGAGAGGTATTCAGTCCCGAGGAAATAAAAAAAATGAACGAGGAATTCGATCACCGCCTCACCTCCCTTAAAGCAGAAGCGGATCCAAGCGAAGACCGGCTTTTCAATAATTGGCCCAACCGAAATCCCCAGACACCCTATATTGCGAGCTTGCTTGAAGACCCGCGTATTTATGGTCCTTCAGAGCAGCTGTTAGGCGAAGACTGTGTGCCTGTTCACTCCAATGCCAACAGTTATGCGAAAAGTTCAGCCTGGCATCCAGATACGAAGGATATCCATTTATTGATGGTAAAAAATGTCATGTACCTTCAGCCCACTACCGGGGACCATGGCGCTTTACGGGTCATACCCGGATCCCATAAAAATCCCCTGCATGAAAGCCTTCTTCGCATCGGGTTGGATTGTTCCTTTGGAAAAGAATCACGTTACTTGAAAGATTCCGGTTTGCAGGGTGAAGATATACCGAGTTATGCCTTTTGCTCACAACCGGGTGATTTAATTATGTTCAACCAGCGATTATGGCACGCTGCTTTTGGCGGTTATGAAGATCGCCGTACTTGTACTTATAATTTCTACAAAAACCCCAAGTCAGCCGACGAAAAAGAGTCGATGCATAAACAGTTGGAAATTACCCGGAAGAATATTAAATTTTTGGGAACGGTCGGACAGCAATATCATCCCTGGTGGTTGGATAATCCTGAGGCCAACCCGCGGCGTGAGCGCTGGATCAATTGGTTGAAGGAATGGGGTTTTGTGGAAGCTAAAAATAATTAAATAATCAACCATTAATAAATATGATTCAGGAAAATCACAGTCTAACTGAAGAACAGGTCCAGCATTTTGAGACTTTTGGATTTCTTGTCCGGCGCCAGATGTTCAACACGGAGGAAATAGGACGAATAAACGAGGAGTTCGAAAATCATTTCGCTTCGATTAAAGAGGGATTTGAGAAAAATAGTGAACGTCACGAGTCACGTAACTGGCCTAATTGGTCTAACCTGATTCCGAATACTCCTTATATGGCAAATTTGTTGGAAGATCCGCGCATCTGTGTGCCCACAGAACAATTACAGGGGGAAGATACCGTTCCCGTGTATTCCAATGCGAACAGCTTTAGACATAATACTAACTGGCACCCGGATATGAGACATCGCCATATTCGCGGGCTTAAAAATCTCGTTTATTTGCAACCGACGACAGGTGACCACGGTTCTTTGCGACTCATTCCCGGTTCACATATAAGCCCCTTATTCGATGAGCTGATTAGGATCGGGTTGAGACCCACTGATAAGAATGAAACTGATTTTCTAACAGAATCCGGTATGCGTGGTGAAGATATTCCAGCCTATATATTTTGTTCACAGCCGGGTGATGTCGTTACTTTTAACATGAATGTATGGCACGCGGCTTTTGGTGGGTATGAAGACCGCAGGAACTGCTCATTTGGATTTTACAGCAATCCCAAGACGGCTCAAGAAGAAGACGAACTGCGAGCGCAGGTGGAAAATGCTAAAGACATCAGAACCTCACTAAAAATGGATTTGGTAGATTCGCAGTACTACCATGAGGCATGGTTGGAAAATCCCGAGGGCAGTGAGAAGCGTGCGCGTTGGATAAAATGGCTCGACAAATGGGGTTTTATCAAAGCGTTGAATAATTAAGTACCCACAAAAATTAATATTATGATCCAGGAAAACTATAGTTTGACAGATGAGCAGATCCAGCATTTTGAAACCTTCGGATTTCTCATCCGACGGCAGGTGTTCAGCAAGGAGGAAATTGACCGGATTAACAAGGAGTTCGATAGCTATCTCGCTTCGATTAAAGAAGGGTTTGAAAAGAAAAATGAACCCGGTATACGTTGCTGGCCCAATTGGTCCAACTTGAATCCAGATACGCCCTACATGGCTAGTTTATTGGAAGATCCTCGCATTTACGTAACCTCAGAACAATTACAAGGAGAAGACACCTATGCCGTTTATTCCAATGCCAACAGCTTTAGATTTAACAGCAACTGGCACCCGGACGCTGTCCATCCAAATTTACACTTGCTCAAGAGTCTCGTCTATCTGCAACCGACGACCGCTGACAACGGATCATTGCGTGTAATTCCGGGTTCGCATAAAAGTCCACTCTTCGATGATCTCCACCGCCTGAAGATGATTAATTCTAATGACAAATCTGAACCTCTAGATGGATCCGCGATGCGTAGCGAAAATGTTCCCGCTTATGTATTTTGTTCTCAGCCGGGTGATGTCATTACCTTTAACCAAAGATTATGGCACGCAGCTTTTAATGGTTACGAAGACCGCAGAAACTGTTCTTTTGCTTTTTACAGTTATCCCAGGACGGCCGACGAAAAAGCGGAACTACAGGGACTGTTGAAAATTGCCAAAACGGCAGCAAGCGGACTGAGAATGGAATTGAAGGATTCAAAATACTACCATCCATGGTGGTTGGAAAATCCCGAGGATAGTCCGAAGCGCGCGAGTTGGATAAAATCGCTCGATGAATTGGGCTTTCTCAATGCGGTGGGATAATTAAGTATTCTTCTGAATTATAGCATGATCCGGGAAAATAGCACTCTCACCGAAGCGCAGATCCAGCACTTTGAAACCTTCGGTTTTATTGTCCGTCGTCAAGTCTTCAGCCAGGAGGAAATTGATCGGCTTAACGAGGAGTTCGATCAGTATCTGGCGACGATTAAAGACGAATTTGAGAAGAAGGTCGGGCAGGGTAGTCGCTGGCCCAATTGGTCAAACCTAAATCCGGAAACGCCATTTATGGCCGGTTTGTTGGAAGATCCGCGCATTTATGTGCCCACAGAACAATTACAGGGTGAAGATACCGTCCCCTTGTATTCCAACGCCAACAGCTTTAGGAATGACAGCAACTGGCATCCGGATACGAGGCAATGTCATTTGCCTATGCTTAAAAATCTCATCTACCTGCAACCAACGACCGGTGACCATGGATCTTTACGTGTGATCCCAGGTTCGCATGAAAATCCACTTTACGATGATCTGCATCGCCTGAAGTTGATTAATTCTAATGACAAATCAGAAATTCTAAAAGAATCCGGTATGCGCAGCGAAGATGTTCCCGCTTACATATTTTGTTCTCAGCCGGGTGATGTCATTACCTTTAACATGAGATTATGGCATGCAGCTTTCTGCGGTTATGAAGACCGTAGGAACTGTTCCTTTGCATTTTGCAGCAATCCCAAGACGGCAGAAGAGGAAGAGGACCTAAAATCACAACTGGAAAATGCAAAAACTTTGACCGACGGGTTGAAAATGGAATTGAAAGATTCGAAATACTACCACCCCTGGTGGTTGGAAAATCCCGATGGCAGCCCAAGGCGCGCGCGCTGGATAAACTGGCTCAATGAGCGGGGTTTCATCGATGCAGTGAATAATTAAATAGCTATGATAATCTCATCATGATCCAGGAGAATCACCGTCTTACCAAAGAGCAGATTCGGCAATTTGAAACCTTTGGTTTTTTTGTCCGACGCCAGGTATTCAATGCTGAGGAAATGGTCGGGATCAATGACGAGTTCAGCCGTCGCCGTTTATCCATCCTTGCGCAACTCGATCCTGAAGAGAAAGAAAATTTCAGATCATGGCCGATCAGAAACCCGGAACTCCCCTTTATCTCCAGCTTGCTTGAAGACCCACGCATTTATGGGCCTTCCGAGCAACTTGCCGGTGAAGACTCCGTATTATTCCAGTCAAACTGTAACAGCTATGGTGTAGACACTAACTGGCATTCGGATTCGAAAGATCGCCATTTGCGGTTGATCAAAAATGTCATGTATTTGCAACCCACCACTGCTGAGCGTGGTGCTTTACGCCTCATTCCCGGTTCACACAAGAGTCCTTTATATGATGAGCTGGTGCGGATTGGCCTTGATCTTTATGTCAAAGATCAAGGTTCCTATTTTCTAAAGGATTCCGAATTCAGTGGTTCAGATATTCCCTGCTATATATTTTCTTCATCGCCAGGCGACATCATCATCTTTAACCAGAACACCTGGCATGCGGCCTATGGTACTTTCGAATATAGACGGACCTGCACCTTTAATTTTATCTGCAATCCAAAAACTGACGAAGAAAAGGGGGAACTTAATGCCATGGCTGAACAAGCAGGAGATCGTAGTTTTAAAGAACTACCGGTCCAGGGATCCCAATGTCATTCGGAGTGGTTGGCCAATCCTGAAGGCAGTGCGCGGCGTGCGCGGTGGATAAAAAAGTTGGAAGAGTGGGGGTTTGTCGAAGAGGTGAAGGCATAAAGAGAGGGTTAAGCTCTTCCCAGGATCACGCTCGGTAATTCGGCCACTGCAAGCACGTCTTTAAATCTTTATAACCAGATCCCTATATCCTGTACTATCGTGAACTAATTGTCGTCTCGGAAGGGGACAAAGGCGGTTACTTTTTTCGCGCCCAATCGCGGCAGGTTCTCAACCATCTTACGGATGCGTGGGTGATCGCTTTTTAACAGCACATCCGAAGGTTCAAAAATATCCTTTTTATAATAACGCAGCGAGGCGAGGTGCTTGTCCGTCGTTGGACGATCCGCAAATTTTAACGCGACATAGCGCCGACTATCTTTGCCATTAAACATGCCATGCCAGAGACTTTGACAGAAAAATATTACGTCACCCGGGCGACATTCAAAAGGAAAGCCGGGTATATCCGGTCCGGAGACATCGAACGGTTTAACATATTCTCCATGTTGATGACGATTTTCTGGTTCTATTTGCGTGTGAAGAGGCAAGCGGTGGGAGCCCGGTATTACGCGCAGGCAACCATTATCTTTATTCAAGGGATCGAGATAGAGCATGACTTTAATTCTGAGGTAGGAAACTTCCTCTTCATCCCCCGGCCGGTCGGGATGCCAACCGTGGTAACGATGACTGGTAACTTGTCCTTCAGATCCAGCAAAAATAAAATCAGGGCCGAGCAATCCCTCAATCGTTCCATGAATTCGATCATCCACGAGAAGATTCATCAGTGTGGGACGTTGCTCAACGAACTCATCTAAACTTATCCCTTCGTTCTGCGAAGGATTTTTATTCCTGCGATCCTCCCAAATTATTTCAGCTTCACTTGCTGTCTTATCAATCTCTTTGGGAGTGAAAGCCTGTCGTAAAATAAGGAAGCCAAAGACGTCGAAATGTGCTTTTTGTTCCGGTGCTAACATAGCGATTAATTATAAATAGAATAGCGAATATAATTTAATTTTCAATTAAATAGATTGTCTTGTTGTATGGGGATAGAATGATATTCGACAACGATGAAAACAGTAATGGGAATCGATGGAGGAGGTACACAAACACGTGCTGTTATCCTGGACGAAGACGGGCATATACTCGGACTCGGTCAAGCCGGACCTTCTAATCCCAATGCTGTAGGACTGGAGCAATCCCTCGTCGCGCTCAAAGAAGCCATGGCCGGTGCCTGTGACGGCGCTGAGGTAAAGTTAGATAATATCAACTCCGTGTTCCTTGGGCTTTCGGGACTGCCGCGTGTCAATCGTGAAGCATTTAAAAAAAAATTGACCAAGAAACTGGCGTTTCCCGCATCTCAATCTTTTGCTATCGATCATGATTTGCACATCGCCTTGACGGGAGGGTTGGCTGGTGAGCTGGGATTGGTTCTCGTTGTCGGAACCGGGTCGGCCTGTTATGGATTGAAGGAAGACGGTAGTCGAAGTCAGGCCGGCGGGTGGGGCTACCTCGTCGACGATTTTGGGAGCGCCTATTGGATAGGTTTGCAGGCCTTGGCCGCGGTCGCGCAATCGACCGATCACCGCGCCGGGCCCACCGCGCTCACCTATGCGATCAAAGAAGCAATGGAGCTGGATGAGATGGAACAGTTAATCAGCCGTATCTACGATCCTAATTTCAGTAGGGCTGAGATAGCCTCACTCGCTCCTCACGTTTTCTACACCGCGACTTCAGGAGATGCTACTGCCCTGGCAATCATTTATCGAGGCTGTGAAGAGCTCGCACGCATGACGACAACTGTAGCTCAAGAACTCCATTGGAACAAAGCGCCTTTAAAAATTGTGATCACAGGCGGTGTAGCGCGCGCAAAAAAACAATTCATGGACCCACTCAAAGCCGCTTTAAAAAATAACCTCCCCCTGGCCACGCTGATCAAGCCTAACCTCCCCCCCATTTTCGGTGCGGCACTGCTTGCCTATAAAGGTATAAATATTTTACCCGATGAATCGCTCATCGAGAAACTGAAGGATGAAGCAAAATCGAATTTAGATTAATACAAATTCGTATCATTTAAACATAAACAAAGGCAAATCATCAGGTGCATTCAATGAAAGCGATGACCCAATCAAATAAAAAGGAGGTGTCGTCTTTCATCACTCACAGACATTACACAGCTCGCACCGCAATTATTCCGACCGCTGGCGAAGAGGTTACGCCACCCACTGGGTAACACCTGCGGTTACCAGAAAGAATGGAAATCTGGACAGAGCGTTTTTCAACGACGAACGGTATCCACAAGCTGGCTGACCCTTTTCGTCCTTATGGTCGGGGTGACTGGACTTGAACCAGCGACCTCTGCGTCCCGAACGCAGCGCTCTACCAGGCTGAGCTACACCCCGTTGTTTATTGGGTAATTCTTATATTACTTTTTAAAGTGTCAACCAGGTGTTGGTATAATTCATTCCTTGTCGTTAACTATAGCCGCAATGTCGGAGCATGACCCTCCATTAAAGCGGATGTCATCACGCAATGACAAGAGCAGATACACGATCAGATTAAATTAAACAAATGAAATTTTAAAATAATAAGGTGAAACGCGGTGTCCCTATCGAGTTAGGGATTTATTGAAAAGTGTGATGTCATGAACCTTGTTTTAACTACCCATCATTTCCCATTTGAGTAGAGGAGGGTCTCGATGGAATTATTAACGACATGACCGGATCCATTTTGTACGAGATTAGTAGGAACGGTACTGAGACTAAACACATAGACCGATCCGGAATCCGTGTCATTGTCATCATCTAATGGTGCACCGACCACGACGGTATCATGACTGACCTCTGCTGTAAAGCCGAACCAGTCAATTGCCACCCCATCACTTGCAGTCAGTTTTGTCACCTCGCCCCAGTTGTCAGCCCCGCCTGCATTGCGTTTATAAACGTAAGCGGAGCCAGAATCCTTACCACTGATATCGTCGAAGGTTGTACTGACCACGACGGTATCAGTATCAATATCAACCCATCCGCCCAACCAGTCATCGGGGTCCCCATCACTTGCGGTCAGTTTTGCGGCTTCACCCCAATTATCGGGACCACCCACGTTCCGTTCAAAGATATAAGCGGCACCGGAGTCCTTGCCTAATGCATCGTTCAAGTTTGCCCCGACTACTAAGGTATCTCCACTGATCTCTACATGATTGCCAAATACATCATCAGCTGCGCTGTCACTTGCGATCAGTTTAGTGACTTCCCCCCAGTTGTCAGAACCGCCGGCATTGCGTTCAAAAATATAGGCAGATCCAGAATTATGGTCATTATCATCATCCCACACCGCCCCAGCGACAACAGTGTCTCTGCTGACTGCAACTTGAAATGCAAACTTGTCACCTTCTGCCCCATCAGCTGATTTCAGTTTCGTCACCTCACCCCAGTTGTCAGAACCGCCGGCATTGCGTTCAAAAATATAGGCAGACCCAGAATCGATACCATTGTCATCGTCGAAATGCGCACCAATGGCAACGGTGTTTCCACTGATCGCAACCGACCAGCCGAACCAATCACCTGCGCTGCCGTCGCTTGCAAGCAGTTTGGCAACCTGCGACCACGCATTGTTTCCATCAGTGTTACGCGCAAAGATATATGCGGACCCGGAATCGATTCCATTGTCGTCATCTAAATGCGCACCGATCACTAAAGTATCCGCATCGATCGCCGCAAAGATTCCAAAATTATCTCCCAAGGCGCCATCATTAGCAATTAGTTTGGCCACTTGATTCCAATTTTGATTATTGCTTTGGGCGCGCTCAAAGACATAGACCGCGCCGGAATTATTATCGTTGTCATTTACTAAAGGCGCTCCCACAATCAGGGTATCACTGCTTATCCCTACCGCCCGTCCGAATAGTTCCTCTTTCGCCCCATCTCCAGCCAACACTTTGCTTAACTCATGGGTGATTAACGTTTCGGCAGCCACTCTGTGCGCATTGATCGCGATTACAGCTAATAACAACAGTTGAAGTAGGCAATGCACGCGCGTATTCATGATGTATTCATGATCTATTATGCCGGGAGGAGCTTATGCCAGAGACAATTAGTTCGTAATGTATGCTTCTAAAAACGAGAGAGTATAAGCTTTTGATCTGGACAGTATCATAACCCAAAGGCACGGTAAACTCAATTTCCATGAAATGCTGTCACATCATTATTTTGAGTGTTGTCGCTGTTCTGTTTTTAACCGGATGTAATGAAACAGAAGAGCTGACAAAAAAGGAGGTGATAACTTGGGGAGAACTTCCTGAACTGCCAAATGCAGTGGGTCTAAGTGGCGCTTTTTCAGGTCTCAGTAATGGGGCACTGATCGTAGTCGGTGGTACTACCTTCATAGAAGATTCAGGAAGTGATGGGGTAATAGAAAACTGGAGTGATTCGCTTTACGTAATTGAGGGTGACGAGGAATCAGAGTGGATTAGTGACTACACACTCAATAAGTCACTGGCCTATGGGGCATCCGTAAGCACGGGTAAAAGCTTAATCTTGATCGGTGGTAGAAATGCCGAGGGTTACCAAAGTGAGGTCAGCGAAATTATATGGGATCCAGCGACAAAGCGGGTTAACGAGGAAAGCTTACCATCCCTCCCTCACGCAATCGCCTATTCTAGTGCGGCAATAAATGGTTCGATCTTATATGTTGTGGGGGGGCAGGGAGGAGATGGGGAGACAGCTCCCGCGAATATTTTCTTGTCGCTCAATCTGAAAAATCTGGAGGCAGGGTGGAAAGAACTGGCAACCTGGGAAGGGCCAGCTCGGAGAAAGGCGATTACTGTTGCGCAAAGTATAGGTAATATTACCTATATTTATATCATTGGCGGTGAATCTTTATATAAAGATTTAGAAGGTAAAATTCAAGCGACGCCGCTCACCGATGGCTATCGCTACTCGCTTCAATATAAAGAATGGAAGCGCATAGCTGATAGCCCACAACCGATTACAGCGGTCCCGGCAATCAAATACGGTCAATCCCATATTCTCCTCTTTGGTGGAGCTATAGAGCAGAAGTTAAGCGATGGAAGAGAAGACAATCAATCTGCTAACACGATCGATCTACTTGTCTATCATACAATCACTGATACATGGCTAAAAAAAAGTGAAGGCCCCTTAAATGTGACAGCGACTGAAGCGATTGCCTATAAGGGTGGCATAGTCCTTGTCAGTGGACAGAGCGGTGCGAGTAAAACAACACCGAAGATTCAAATTATGTATCATGACAAAGACGCGCGGGCATCATTCGGGTTAATTAACTACACTTTTCTCATCCTCTACATGGTCGTAATGGTTTACGTTGGCATTTATTTCTCTAGGCGGGAAAAAGGAACAGACGATTACTTTCTCGCTGGAAGACGCATACCTTGGTGGGCTGCCGGAATCAGCGTACTGGGCACGGGTCTCAGCGCATTAACTTATATCTCGCATCCGGCAATGGCTTACTCCATGGACTGGTTTGCCTTCCCTGCAAAGATAGGGATTTTAATCGCCCCAATCATCACGATATACTGTTTTTTGCCATTCTATAGAAGACTCAATGTTACGACTGCTTATGAGTACCTGGAAAAACGTTTTAATCTCCCGGTCCGCTTATATGGTAGTGCACAGTTTATCGTTTTTCAATTGGTACGCATCAGCCTTATTCTCTATTTACCCGGGATTGTATTATCCACGATTACGGGGATAAACATCTATGTATGTGTATTGTCGATGGGGCTGCTCAGTACCTTTTACACGGTGCTCGGTGGAATTGAAGCGGTAGTGTGGTCAGATGTTATTCAAGTTATAGTTTTTTTTGTTGGTATCATCCTCGCCATTGTCATTGTTACTTTCCATGTTGATGGCGGGGTGAGGGGGGTCATTGAAATCGGTATGGCTGATGATAAATATCGAATGCTTTACCTGGACTGGGATATCACGGCACCGGTTTTATGGGTGGTCGTGGTAGGAAATTCTTTCAACACCTTAGTGCAGTATACCGCAGACCAGGGGATGATTCAGCGTTACCTTACAACTAAGGATGAAAAATCAGCGGCAAAAGGTCTATGGTTAAACGTAATCATAGCTATTCCAGTGGGGACGCTGTTTTTTATTATGGGTGCGGCACTCTATGCTTATTACAAGTCACACCCAGCTGCTCTCAGTTTAGGGATGCAAAATGATGCCATCTATCCGCTCTTCACAGCACAGAGAATACCTGTCGGTCTGGCCGGATTAGTCATTGCAGCTATTTTTTCCGCTGCGATGTCGAGTTTGGATAGCAGTATGAATTCGATAGCGACTGCTTTTGTCACAGACTTTTACCGAAGATTCAAACCTGATAAGTCGGAACACCAGTATTTAAATTTAGCGCGTTGGGTTACTTTAGTAACGGGACTTTTTGGAACTGCTTTTGCCCTCGTCCTCGTAACCTACGACATTAAGTCGGTGACTTTATTTAATGTAGCGATTATCGGCTTGTTAAGCAGTGGGCTTGCTGCTCTGTTTGCCCTTGGGGTCTTTACTAAACGCTCTCATGGGATCGGTGTTTTAATCGGTGCGATAACCAGTGCAATCGCCCTTTATTATATTAAGTTTTACACACCCATTAATTTTTACTTTTATGCCTGTCCCGGTTTTGTGATCTGTTTTGTCGTGGGTTATCTCACCAGTCTGATTATACCGGTGAAAGATAAATCCCTTGAGGGGCTTACGCTTTATACTGTCTTAGGAAAAGATGACGAGGGATAGTGGATGCTTATTATCAAACGATTGTAACGGTATCGAGATTCCAAACCTTTGAGATTAACTTGTTATATCATTATTTAATAAAGCTTCGTTTTCGTCTCCCTTGTCGGATCAGATTATTTATTAATTATTTTCTTATAAATCTTGTGAAACTAGGTGGAGCGAGCTGTCCCTAGTACTCTCCACCTATTCCTTGATAATGAATAAATATTCAGGGACGAAGACGTAGATTACACTTATCATCAGAAACGTAGCCTCTACTGACTTGCTATGCCTACTACGCTAATGGCATTTTCGATTGCTAGATGGCAGGGTTCCACAGCGTCGTTGGCGAGCATGTGGGGTTCACAGATGCTGAAATTGTTATGGTCTCCGCCCCGCTTGACGGTAGTCTCATAATTGGATCCATCAGCGACCGTTGATAAAAGATCACCGTTTGAGGCTATGGTGAATACGTCATTCAAATTGAGTGTTTGCCAGAGCTGTTCCAAATCTTCCGCATCGATCTCAAATTCTGATCGTTCACTGGTAACCTCTTCCACGAATACATAAATTATTGATCCGTAAATTTCCCTAAGAGTTATCAATTCTGAGATACCCGCGATGCCGTCAGTTTTATGCATAACAATACTTCCAATAATTATGTTCTTTTCGGCAGTGACAGCGATTGCTTCTCCGTCCCCATTTACTAAAGAGATGTCAATACCTCACTAGGGTTGATCCGATCCATCTGGTGCTACGACTATTGGAATTCCGTTTGTCTGTTGAAGATTGCTCTCTGTGATTCGCCGAGGATAACATCACCCGAGTCCTTATCATTCTCAAAACCGAAAAAATTATCGAGGTATTAAGGCTGGGCGAGAACCAGGACAGGTAAAGCTATTAAGAGTGTTGTGAACGATAAAAGTTTATTACTGCTCATGGGCTACTTTCATTGAAATGTATATTCGTCAATACATGAATATATTTATAATATGATAGCTATCTCGGCCTTCGATATGACTTAGAATCATAAAGTTACGTAATACTGACCGATAATTCATATTCCTGTTCCCACCAAGTGAGACAAGGTTTTAAACTGGACAGTGTTTCAATCCAAAGGCATCGTCTTATCAAAATTTATGAAACGTCTATTTATCCTTTCGTTAACATTTTTCAGTATCTTATTAATTACGGGCTGCAGTGAGACTGAAGCCCCACAAACGGAAGCAATCACCTGGGAAGAGCTTCCCGAACTTCCCAATACAGTTGGTCTGGGAGGCGCTTTTTCTGGAGTGAGCCATGGAGCATTGATCACCGCCGGTGGGGCAAATTTCCCCGATGAACCCGAGTGGGAGAGTGGAACAAAAGTCTGGTATGATGATATTTATGTTTTGACTCCTGAAAATAAAGAGAAGGAGTGGTTGACCGGATTTAAACTTAATCAACCGCTTGCTTACGGGGCCTCAGTCAGCACTGGGAACAGCCTGATCCTAATCGGTGGCAGCGATGCCGAAAGTTATCATGACGGGGTCTCAAAACTCACCTGGAATCCAGAAACACAAACGATTAGTCAAAGCTCTCTTCCACCCTTGCCGCAACCACTATCCTTTAGTGATGCAGCTGTGATTGGAGATACGCTTTACGTAGCGGGTGGCCAGATCGGTGGCAGAGGCGAAAGCCTGTCTAATGTTTTCTGGTCACTTAACATGAGCAATGTAGATGCTGGGTGGGAAGTATTAGAACCCTGGGATGGACCAGCTCGAAGGAAGGCATTTGTCACTGCTCAGAGTGAAGGCGATAGACCCTATTTGTACATTATCGGAGGCGAAAATCTGGTTGATGACGGAAACGGAAATATAAAAACTATACCTTTAACAGATGGTTACCAGTACACTCCAAGATATAAGCAATGGAAGCGTATCAGTGATGTGCCACATCCGGTAACGTCAGCACCGGGCTTATCCTACGGCCAATCACACATCCTGATATTTGGCGGAGCGACGGGTGATCATCTCGGGCAGATGTTGCGCGATGACCATCCCGGATTTTCACCCAACTTGCTTGTCTATCATACAATCACTGACACCTGGTTGATCAGGGGAGAAATTCCAATAAGCGTGGTAACTTCAGAGGCCGTAGCATGGGGTGGGGGGATCGCACTAACGAGCGGTGAGATTCGACCGAGCAGAAGAACACCTAAAGTTCAACTCCTGGTACATGACACAGGCGCGCGCGCAACTTTTGGCGCGATCAACTACGTTTTTATCGTGGTTTATATGGTCGGCCTTGTAATCATGGGGCTGTATTTTTCAAAACGGGAGAAGGGAACGAGTGATTACTTTCTTGCCGGACGTCGCGTACCATGGTGGGCTTCAGGACTTAGTGTACTAGGGACAGGACTCAGTGCACTCACTTATATTTCCCTACCTGCTTTAATTTATGGCACGGACTGGTTTCCTTATCCCGGGTATGTCGGACTCATACTTGTCCCTATCATCACGATTTATTTTTATCTACCCTTCTTTAGGAGACTCAACCTCGTCTCCGCTTTTGAATACCTTGAAAAACGCTTTAATCTTCCGGTCCGCTTATATGGTAGCGCGCAGTTTATCATCTTTCAATTGTTCCGCATCAGTATCGTGATGTATTTACCTGCGATCGTCCTCTCCACGATAACCGGGATTAATATTTACGTCTGTATTCTTTCGATGGGACTGCTGAGCACCTTTTATACGGTGCTCGGAGGAATTGAAGCGGTGATTTGGACGGATGTTGTTCAAGTTATTATATTTTTTGGTGGAATTATAGTGGCCCTGGTTATTATTCCTTTTTATGTGGATGGCGGGGTTGTGGAGATGTTCAAGATGGGGATGGCTGATGATAAATTCCGCATCCTATACCTCGAATGGGATATTACCGCGACAACCTTTTGGGTCGTTGTTGTTGGTGGTGGATTCGGTACCTTGATTCAGTATACCGCGGATCAGTCTATGATTCAAAGGTATCTTACAACGAAAGATGAAAAAGCGGCAGCCAAGGGTTTATGGTTAAACGTAGCGCTGACTATTCCCACCGGGTTGCTATTTTATTTCATGGGAACTGCGCTATACGTCTTTTACAAAACTCACCCTGCGAGTCTTAACATGGGGATGCAGAACGACGCCATTTTACCATTATTTATTTCACAGAAAATCCCCGTGGGTCTTGCCGGTTTTGTGATTGCCGCTATTTTTTCTGCTGCTATGTCCAGCTTAGATAGCGGAATGAACTCGATGGCTACGGCCTTTGTCACTGATTTTTACCGACGTTTCAACCCCAACGCTACAGAGCATAGCTGTTTAAATGTTGCGCGAATGATCACCTTGATTATCGGTGCGATTGGTACCGCCGTTGCCTTGATTATGGTAACCTTTGATATCAAATCAGCCTCCCTGTTTTTCACCTCGTTGATTGGCTTATTCAGCAGTGGTCTGGCAGGGCTATTTGCGCTCGGTATCTTTACCAAACGGGCCCATGGGATAGGCGCTTTTATTGGAGCAATTACGAGCGCGGGAGTTCTATATTTTATAAAATTTCATACGCCGATAAATTTTTATCTCTATGCTTTTCTTGGATTTGCTGTCTGTTTTATCATGGGTTACATCTTGAGTCTTATTATTCCGGAGAAAGAGAAATCTTTGAAGGGGCTCACGCTCTATACTTCACTTCCGAGGCAAGACTGAAGAAGTGAACTGTGATGGAAGGTGATATATTATCACTCGACTGTAATTGTTTCGAGCATAGTTTGCTTAGGTGGTTGGGCTATATTTTAAAAGCGTTATAGCTTCTTCAATTGAAGAATTATCAACGCGGCAGGGACCAACCTTTGCCAAGACTATGGCATGCAGTGTATTCCACCTAATTGCTTAACACTAATTATCTAAAACTGATCGGATAGATCACTCTTCACTCGATGGTCACTTCTTCAGTGGTAACAGTGATAGGATCACCATCCTCATTGGCAAAGGTAGCATCAATGCTTAGTGTGGGCTGAGCTGTCTCATCGGATTTGAAGTTATTCTGACTAATCAAAGTCTCAAACCCTGTCG